>Ga0307933_1000051_pt1 | contig 109373 bp, 75 predicted proteins | sample OrgLakmetageno88_FD_201811 | JGI IMG/M metagenome (GOLD analysis project Ga0307933, IMG submission 201811) | Saline water microbial communities from Organic Lake, Antarctica - #88 | ecosystem: Environmental > Aquatic > Non-marine Saline and Alkaline > Saline | place: Antarctica: Organic Lake...
GACAAACTTTTTTTCCACATAGAAAATTTTCGACATGCAGCGGCATTATTCGGCGAGTTAGCAAAAATATTTTCCACATACAAGTGGAACTTTCCACTATTTTTTCCACTTCAATTTTTCTTATCTATGCCAGTCGTACCTCAAGATGCTATGACCAGAATGAAGATTTTGTTTCTTTCATAGTCATTGGGTTGCTTGAGGGTGTCTTTGGAATTTTGCGGGCGGGTGTGGAGGGGAGAAAAAAAAATGAAGTGCGAAGTTTACTTGCGTGTTTTTCACTTTTCCACAGCATTGACTTCTTCTTTGCAGTGCAAGTACCCGTACGTTTCTTGTTGTCTCGATATTGCCTTGCTTTCGGGAATCATCTGCTTTTCCGTGGTGACGACAAGTGCAAGCCCTTGGTCTTTCCTTTGCCCCTGCACGTCGCTCACGGAAACCTGCTGCAGCCCGTACACGCTTTGCGCGGTGTCCCTGTCGACGCTGGCGCCAATCGCGTGACCGCGCCACGGTTCCAAGGGGCTTTTTGCGGTTGCAAAAATTTTCGCAAACGCGCAAGTGGGCGCGACGTGCGTCCCGTTGCCGCCGTGGAAAAGGCGAAGCCCGAGCGCGTTGCCGGACGCTGATCGCACGCCTTCCACGGAGACCGCCTCAAAGTACAAGTTCTCTGTTCCGCTGGCCGTGATTCCGTACGCGTCTCCACCCGCGTAACCCTCTTCCTCCCCTTGGAACGGGTGGTACGCGGGCAAATCGTGACGAGCGCCGCCGTCTTCGCCGGGCAGGGCGCCGACCTGGAGCCCTCTCGCGCCGAGGTTTTCCGTGTTTGCGACGGTCACGTCGCGCAAGCACGCCCCGCTGGTGCCGTCCAGGCGAACCCCAATGACGCCTTTGTTGACGTGGAACATGCTGTCGCCGTTGCGGAGGAACTTGTGCCCGCCGCTTGCCATAACTTGCCCGAGCGACGCGCCCCCAGCAATCCATCGCTCGCTTTCCGGGGACCCGTGCGTTGTCCCGAACAAGCGCAGAAGCTCGTCCGCGTGCGCCACGGAGTTCCCGTTGGCGGCCGCCGCGTTTTTCGCGGCAATTAATGCCCCTTGCGCGCTGGCGAGGGCGTTGCGCGGCGTGCCCGCTTCGTGCGACACGCTTACGCGCCCTGCGTTGTCTGCAACGCGAACGACGTCGCCCGCCGGCCCGCGCGCAAATGCGCCGTCCGGAACTTGCAAGGCAACCACCTCGACAATGGAGGCGCGCGTCCCGTGAACCGTGCAGTTGCTTATGAGGATGTTTTCCGTGCGCAGACGCGACAACGGTTGCGGGGTTGGCGCGTCCCAAAACCCGTTAACGGCGATTCCGAGCGGGTGAAAAGCGAACCCGTACGCGTTGCCGTCGTTGAGGCGCTCGGTGTTTGCAAACAGCGCGTGCGCCTCGGGGTGGCGCGTTGCGTTGATGTGCCCGCACGCGGCAATGTCGCCGCGCGCCTCTCCCAGGAGCCTGCGCAGCGCGTGCGCCGTTTCCCGAACCCGCGCCCTGTGCTCGCTCGGAACCAGCGCGCTCCTCTCCACGCGCTCGGCAAACGGGAGCAAAAACCGCGCGTTGCTGTACGTCCCGAGGACGGGCACGTTGCGCGCGGACCCGGCGGCGCGGCAGTTGCGAACGACCACGTCCCTGAACCCGTTCAAGGCGACGGCGGCCACCTCGTACCCGGAAAACGTGAGGTCTTGCAGCAGGACGTCGGACCCCCCGTTGCCGTGTATTCCGTGGTGCGCCGAGCGGGCGAGGGTCCCGTTCTCGACGACGACCCCGCGCACGCGCGGCATCGTCGCCCCGAAATCGCCCGGTCCTTGCCCGCCGATGAACGGCTGCCCGGCAAGCTCGAGAAGGGCAAAAAACCGCTGTTCCGCGGCGAAAAGGTCGCTTTGCCGAAGCGTGTGCCCGTTCAAATCAATGACGACGTCGTCGCTTTCGACGGCAATTGCGGCGAAAAATCCCAACGAGTACGCGGGACCCCCGTACAGCGCCTCTTGCCTGGGCAGGTCTGGGCGGAACTCGTGGGCGGGATTCGGCTCCACGCACGCGTCTTCCGTTAAAACAAACAGCCCGGGCGATTGAATGCGAAGCGTGCCCGCGCGAAAATCGTTCGCGGAAACTGCCACGCGGCGCCCGGCGTAGCATGCAGGGCACTCGGCGTACTGGGTCCAGCGGATTTCAGCGTCTTGCTCGGCTCGTTTTCGGACCCGCGCCCGGAGGCGTGCCAACCGTTCTGGAAGCGATTTTGCAATGGCGCGCGGGCATTTCCCTTGCCGAGCCGGAACCGCGTGCGGCCAGTGTGGTTCTTGTTGCCCTGCAGCGGACCCTTTCCGCGCGTGCCCTTGCGTGCCGGCAACGCCTGCAAAGGACCGTGTGGTGGCAAGGCCGGCACGAGCTGGTGCAAGAAGTTGCGTGGAGGCTGATTGTGACGTGTCTTGTTGAGTTGTGTTCCCGAGAACAACCACGGCAACGACGAACGTGACGACGACGGCAAGAAAGGCACAGCAAATGAAAGCCCTGTCCTGAGAACGAGGATCCTTCCGCCCCGGGCGCTGCATTTTTCTTTTCCGCAACTTTCCCCCGCCTTCACTGTCCCTGCGCGGCGCGCACCCATATAGGAAAAAGAAAAAGATTCCCTTTTTCTTTTACTGCCGTCCCGCCCCTTCTCTGCCCCGCTCGTTACCGCGACGAACAAACGACACGTTCTTGTACGCTCTCACAAAACGCACGTTCAAGACCGCCGCAACGGCCAGCCAGACTGTGTACGGCAAAAAAAGGACAAACGGCCAGTACCCCAGCGTTTCGTTGGCGCCGCCTTCCACGCCCAACACAATGACGAGGGCGACGGCAAGGGCAAAGTTGAAGAAAATTGTGATCGCGCCGGCCGTGTACGCGCGGGCGTCTGCAAAAATTGCGCTCCACGACTTGTTCACGATGACGTTGCCCAGAATGAGCGCCCAAACGGCCAAGTAATTTCCGCTTTGCGGGCCCTCCCGCCAGTACAGGTACGTTCCCGTGGCGTTTGCCCCGTACACGACGAACCAGACGAGCCCGAAAGCCCAAGGGGGGATGCACCCGTACGATTTCTGCGCTGCCACGGCTTCCCGCCGCCCGGAGCGTGCAACGGACCCCACGTTGGTGGTCCCGGAAAATTCGTAACGCGCGTACCACAAAACAAACGCCAAAAACGCCGCAACGAACTCCTCTTGCCGCATTGCGGGCGCCGTTGCAAAAAGAACTTTCAGTCTGTTAATAAAGGGTTGCGCAAAAGTTTCTCTTCTTTCTTCACTCAGCTGATCGGGCGCTTGATGCGCTCGTAGTCCATTTGCTTGTACGTCTCGGACCAGTTCCCCGAGCGCAGGTACCCGTGCCCGGGGTACACGTTGGGCCCGAACGGGTCGGTGTTGATGAAGAACTGATCGTGCGAGTCGGTGGCGGGGTTGTACAGGAACTGCATCGACTGCTGCGTGATGGTGTTCTCCGTGCGCCCGTGCCGCCCGGGCCGGTGCACGTCCATCTCTTCCACGCGGGGCGGGCGGAACGAGGAGAACCCCCAGACAAGCTCCGCGTACAGGGCGCCGGCGTAGTGAAGCGTGCGCGCCTGGTCTTGCGCCCCGCGGGCGAGGCGGTTCTCGACGGTGTCGTCGTCAAAGCGCCCGCGAATGTCGTGCGTCTTCGGGACCGGGCCGCCTTCGCGCAGGGAACCGTAGTTGGTGAGGAAAAAGAACACGCTACCCGGGGCGTCCGTGTCGTCGACGCGGAACGTGTCCGGGGAAAACGGGACCCAGTCCTCGCCGCCCCCGTACCCCTGCACAATGGCGTTGCGCATGACAAGCAGGTTCTCGGGGTTCTTCACGATCGGCACGAACCACATGCTTACGTGGATGGAAAACGTCTTGTTCGTCGCGTTGGCGCCCAGGTGCGCGTCAATGCCCGTGTACGCGGTGATGCCGAGGTCTTTGCCGCCGCGCAAAATCATGATGGCGCTCGTGTGGTAGTACCGGAGCGGGCGCTCGGCCAGAATGGCCACGGGAAGGCGCACGTTGTTGGCGTCAAGGAGCTCGTACGTGCGCAGGCAAATCGGCGCAAGCATGATGAGGTGCATGGCGGCGCGCCGCAGCGGGTTCCGCTCCTCGCGGGCGGCCCGAGCGTAACGCTCTGTAAGGTTGCGGTTCAGCTGCATGGTCCCGTCAACGCCGCCCTCGCGCATGTACGGGTCGAAAAAGGAAGGCTGCTGGGCAAGGCCGGCCCCGCCAAAGTCTTCGGCGTACGCGCTGCGCTTTTGACCCACCCCGGGCGCGCGCCCGGCGACGGCGCCCGAGCGGGAAATGGGGAACCGCGAGAACACGGTCAGCTGGGCGGGATCGCGCACCGAGTTTTCCTGCGCCTCCTGCACGTTTTCCAGGTTGTTCAGCGTGATTTGCTCGCCCGGGTTGTACGGGCTGGCGACGGCGAAAGCGCCCTGCAAGCCTTGCTGCCCTTGCAGGAGCGTGGGCGCCTGGGAAAGCGGGATGGCGAGACCCGTGGGGATGGCCCCGTCCGTGTCCGCCGCAAACTGATCGCCAACAGGGGCCACGCTGGCGCGCGAATTGATCCACTGGGAAATGGAGCGCGCGTTCGGGGCGGTCCCGCGGTTGACCTGGTCAACGACCGCGGCCATGACGGCTTGCGCCGCCGTCGCGTCGCGCGGGATGATTTCGTTCTCCAGGAACGTCTCCAACGACGTGTCGAGCTCGGCGTCCTCCCCGGCGTCGCGCCCGCGCAGGCGGCGAGCCGGCGGCTGCATGGCCGCCTGCTCCTCCGCGTACGCCGCGGCAAAGCGCGAGCGGGCGTAGTTTTGGGCAAAAGCGTTCGTCGCCTCGACCGTTCCAAAAGCTCCGCGCACGCCGGGCGTGGCGTTTTGCGACAGCAGCGCGCGGGCGGCGTCGATGCTCACGTTGTCGGTGTCTTGCCCCTCCCAAACTTGCTCGCCGTTGGCGACGGGGCCCTCGGGAGAAAAGTACAGGGCAATCTTGTTGCCGTCCAGGAGGTTTTGCGCCATGGCCGTTATGCTGTCCTGCTTGCGCCCGGCGTACCCGCCCAAGGAAGACTTGAACGCCGAGGGGACCATGGCCGGATCAAGGGCCGGGTGCGTGTCGACGAAAATGGCCGCCGTGGCGGCGTGCAGTTTTTCGAGGGCGCGGTTGAAGCGAGCGGCGCGGGCAATGACGGTTGGGTCAACGCCCCGCGTGTCAGCGGCCCCCTCGAGGAGGGCAATGGAGCGAACGCCGGCTACGGTCCCAAACCCGGCCGGCAGGGCGCTTTGGTTCCCGGCAGGCACCTCCGGGGCGCCGAACCGCCCGCGGCCGGCGGCGGCGGCGGCGGCCATGACGGCGGCGTCGCCAGCTTGAAGGGTGCGCGTGTACAGCTGCTCAATGAGGCGCGCCCCGTCCTGAAGCGCGTTCACGTCCTCCTCCGTCAGCGAGCGCATTTGCTGCATCAGGAGCGAGTCGGCGACGGAGCGAAGGTCGTTGTACTGCAGAGCAGACTCCTCCTGGTGGCCAACCAAAGAGCACACGTGGTAAGCGCCGTCCTGCGACTGGTACAGGTACGGGTCCACGTTCTGCCCGGGGCGAACCTTGATGCCGGCCTTGCGAAGCATGTCGCCGGCGTTGTCGGCGAGCTCCTGGTGCAGGGGCGACAAGTGGCCCATGGGGCTTTCGTCCCACCGCTGCGAGTGGCGAATGGCGGTGATGGCCTCAATCGGGGCGAACCCGCCACCCCCGGCCATGCTCTGATCGTACCCGTACACCGTGCGGTGGCAGCGGTCGTACGGAGCGCCGAGCTTGCACGGGGAAAAGTCGTCAAGGCGCACGTGGTCGCCAATGGTCACGTCCGACTCGAGCGGGTCAATGACCGTGCGCCCGCCGTCGACGGCAAACGAGCGCGCCACGTGCACGCGCAGCCCGCCGGCCATGTTGTACAAAATGGAGTCCGCGCCCAACTTCACGGCCTGGCGGGCGTCGTCACCCGCGCGGTAGTACTCCTGCTCAGCCGGCTGGCGCGTTACGAGCGAGGCGGCAAACTCGGGAATGATGATGTCCGTGGGGTTGATGTCGGTCATGATGTTCTTTGCGTGGTCGATGGCGAGGTAAATACCGCGCTCCTTCTTGCGGACAATGTCAAAGAGGGCGTTGCGCTCGGCGAAAATGTCCTCGGGCATGGCGGCGCGCTTGCCGTGCAGCCTCTGCATGACGTTGTAGTACTGGGGACGGTCCAGGAGCTCCATGAACCCGGCCGACTCCATGCTGTCGGAAAAGGCAACGGCAAGGTTGTGCATGCTGCCCTTCAAAATGGCCTGCGCCTCGCTCGTCTTGAGCGACTCGGCCGACGCAAAAACGGACAGGGCGTAGCGGTTCATGGAAAACGACTCGCTCGTAGTGCTGCTTTGCAGGACCGGCGCCGTCGCCTGCGGGGCCGTCTGGGGGGCCAAAGCGCGCGTGAAATCAAGCTTGCGGACCGTGAAGTTGATGTCGTCGTGCTCCTCAAGGGGAAGGACAAACTGCGTCATGAAATTGTTGTGCGACTGATTCAGCATGGCGCTGATGCCGTTCTGAATGTACTCGATCTTGCCCTCGAACAGCTTCGTGAGGGGAACAGACTCGTACCGTTGCCCGCCGACCGAATGAGGCGACGTGGGAAGACCCAGGTACGGGAGAAGCGTTTGGACAATGTTGTCGGAGGCGTACATGATGCCTTGGGTGAACGGAAAAGGGCAAAGGAAAGAAAAAAGAAACGAGTTTCAAAAAAAACCTCGAGGCGTCCTTTTGGCAACGCGCAAGTGAAAGGAGGTTTTGCAAATATTTGCTCCTGCACTCTTATATACAAGTGCAAAGAAGCAAAAACGCAAGAAAGGCAAAGAAAATAAAAGGATCCTTTTTTTTCCGCGAAAACAAACCGATTGCTCATGATTACACAGGAAGGCGTGGGTTCCGTTGCGGCTTTTTTTCTATGCACCTTTTTTTGCTTCTTTGCCGGGGCGTACGTGGGCAGCAGCAACCTTTTTACGCGCAACCGCAGGAAAGGGCAAAATTTTGCGCGAGTTGAGGAGGGGCAAGGATCACGCTTGTGTGGTGCAAAGGAGGAAGAAGATTTGCGCAGGTTGGCCGCAGCGTTTGCTTTGCAGCAGCAGCAGCAGCAGCGAAACGCACAAAAGCAGGCGCTTGCCCTGCAAAGGCAAGGGACTCGAAAACGCGCGCAAAACGCGAACAGGGATTGTCATGTTCCTGCCTTTGAACAAGACGATTCCTCCGACTCGTTCACGCATTCCGAAGCGGAGCGCGTGTTTTCTGGAACCTTGCAGCGGGCCTTTACGCCTCCTGAAGCGCCGGGTGGGCGCTCGAAATTTGCGCAGGTCGTCCGGGAAAGCCCCCGCAAGTTGTTGCGCGCAACAGGGCAGCAGCAGCGCACTTTTCGGGCGCAAAAGGAACGCCCGGCCCAACGTTACGTCTTGTCGGACGATTCGCAGGATTTGGCGGCGGTTTTGCAAATCATGAGCGGGTTGGCGGGCGAAGAGACAAATTAAAAGAATCAGGTACCCCCACTTTTCTCCAGCGCTTTCATTTCTTTTTCGCCCCTTGCCGCTCCCGCCGTTTTTGCCGTTCCCTTCGCAGCATGGGGCGCGCTATTTGCAACAAAAATTCGTCGCGGTTGGCGTCCCACCAGGTCCGGTCAAGCGGGTACTCGTCAATTTTCCCGGGCCTTGTCCGGAACACGTACGAGGCGTCGGGGGTAACGTTAAAATCGCTCCGCAGCGCCAGGTCCATGCACCACAGCTGCCCTTGGTGGGTTGCGTACTGCGAGCGCGGTACGTGTTGCGCCATTTTCTGCGCGTCGCCGCGCACGCGTGCCGGTGCGAGGGGCGCGGCTCGGTAGCACGCGTCCGCTGCGCCGGGCTGTCGCTCTTGCGTCGTCTTGATCTCTACCAAAAAAAGTTTTTTTCGCGTTGCCGCGTCCGTGCAAAGAAGATCAACCGCCGTGGCAACGCGCGGCGCGACGGAAGGCATCAAAAGGGGCACTTGCGCGGCAACGGGCACCCATCGCTTTTCTTCTGTCACGTGCCGAATCAGGGTTTTCGTTGCCTCGTGCAGCCCGCGCTTTCCCGTTGACCAGACGTGCCGTTGCGCGGATTCGGCGCCGTGCCTCGTCCAGTGCGTGATTTGCTCGTCCACAAGTTTCCCCACGTCAACGGGCAGCATGCGGGCACCCGCGCGTTGTTTCCCTGCGGGCAACCGCGGACCGGCAATGTTTTTTTTTCCCATCCCTCCAACCGCCGTTGCGAACGCTCGCCGCCGTTTTTTTGCTTCCGCGTTGCAAAATTTGCACTGCGAAGTTGGGTGTTTTTTTGCAAGCGCCCAGGCTTTCCCCAGGCAGACCGTTAGTCCTTTGCACCGCGCATTGTTTGGCCCGTGCACGAAAGCCTGCTGCCGTTCGGAAAACTTTGTGCCTTTGCAAAAAGGGTGCGAAAACAAAGCTTTGAATTTTGTGTTCATTGCGGGTCCTTCCATGACGTTACAAAATCTTTGCCGGTGAATCTTTTAACGGCAAAAACGGCACGTTTCCCGAAAATGCCGCAAACCCCGCGGGAACGGTGCCTGTTGCCTAAAACTCGTCTTCGCTTGACTGGGAACTGTCGTCTTCCCTGGAATACGCTTCGGCAAGGTGCAGGGCCCGCAAAAGGTCCTGCGAACGCGCAGACTTTTCTTTCCCGCCCTTTTCTCCGCCGGCGTGCCTCGCCGCTTCCAGTATCCTGCGCGCTTCTTCTTTGCTTTGCGCACCGTTCCCAGCGCCCCGCTTTTCGTGCGTTGCGTTTCTTTTTCGGGCGTTTCCCTCGCTAACGTGCTGGTGGTGTCCGGGTTTTTGCCGTGCCAAAGGCGCCTGCCGCCCCGGACGCGCGTCCTCCGTGGAATGCGCCGGGCTGGGCCGCCCCGCAAAAAACGCGTTTCGCTGCTGCTTGTCGTTGAATAGGACAACCAGGACAACGGCAAACATAAAAGGCGCCGGCACCAAAAGAAGCCACGCGCTTTGGACAACCAATTTCGCGGCGCGCAGTTGGCGCGCGTGGGAAGAAGTCCAGGACAGCGCCACCGGCGTGGCCTGCGACGGGCCGTGCTCCGGCTCGGCCACTAAAACCATGTCGGAACGCGTTTGCAGGGCAAAGAGGCACAAAAATGCCCCGGCAGTTCTCGTTACCGCGAGCAAGACGCCTCCGTGCTGTAAAGCGGTCTTGCTTGTGGGTATGAGGAGCGCCGAGGCAAGAAGTGCCGGGAACGCGAGTTCGCTTGCTATGCCGAGTGAGGTCGTTTCGGCAAGGCCCGGCCAGGACACAAGCAGTGCAAAGGCGACGTGCACGAGCCCCGCGGCCGTGCCCACGGTTTCTCCAAACGGCTCGCCCCCGGCGAGGGCTTTTGTGGACAAGAGGATTTCGTTGCCGGCTATCCAGCACAGCCAAACAGCAGAAAGCCAGGCAAACGCATACGCGCTACGAAGCTCCTCGCAGACGGCGTCAAACCCGTGCGGGGCGTCGCGTTTCGTTTGCCGCGCCGCCACGGCCAAGCTGCCGCGGCGCAAAAACTCAAAAAACACGCCGGCGTAAAAGAGGACCGCGTACGCGGCGGCGCGCGTTGTCACGCGGAACGCGCACACAAGGGCCGTGACAAAGACCGCGGTCAGCATTGCGGCGAACTCGCAGACGCGGCGAAGGCGGCGCATTTTTGCGAGCGTCGAGTTCCACTCAAGCCCTCCCGCCGTAAACGTGCGCGCCCCGGCGTCGCGGGCCCCCTCCAAATCGGCATTCGTTTCACTGGGTGGGTTGCGCGAGAAAAACCCGCCCTCGTGCATGACATTTAAAAAAGGAAACATTTTCGAGGAGAAAACCGGTTTTGAAGGCGCATGTTTCCCCCGCGGCAAGCCGTCGCCATGGGACGCGAAATAATTTGTTCGCTGGCGAGCACAAGAAAAAGGAAAGTAAGCGAAGTGGAAGGGGCGCAAGGGGAAAGCGAGCACGTGGTAAACTTGGACCGGCGCTTTCGCGAGGCGCTTCTTCGCGAGGAAACTCCTGCGCAGGCAAAGGAACGGGTTGGCGAAGCGATAGGCCGTTCGTTGTTTCACTTTTTGTACTGCGCCGCAAAGGACAGTTTTCTCGACGGAACGCCGATTCCGCAAGACGAGCACGAGCAAGACGACGCCTCTGACCGGAGCCCGCTCGTTTTTTTCAACAAAACCTTTTTGCAAAACGCGTGCGCGCCCGGCGATTTGGACCCGTTTTTGCGCAAGCACGAGTCGCTCCTCCGCGGCAACGCAAAGCTCGCCGCGTTTGGGAAGTACGTTCGCGGCGCCGTTGGTATGACGACAAAGCAAGTTACCCAGTGCCAGGTGCGCGAAGAGTTCGCCGACGTTGCCGAGGCGCAGTCTGGCACGTGCCCGGCAAGTGGCATGCCCTTGCTTGGCGCGCCCTTGAAAATGTGTCCCAAGGGGAGCCCCGTTGCCGCCGGCAGCGCGAGCGACGAGGACAGCGACGAAAGCGGCGAGAACGGGTGTGGCGTTTTTCTTGCAACTTTCACAATTGACACAAGGGCGCTGCGGTTTTCCGCCGCGACGCCGCAAAAAACGTTTTGCGCGAGGGATTTCCAAAAGCAACGCCTTTTCCTGCGCGGGCAGGCGTCCGTCTCTGCGGCGGCGGCGGCGATGTTTTTGTGGAATTTTTACGAGCTGGCTAAAATTTGCGCCGCCGCGCGGCACATGGATTTCGAAGAATCCCCGCCCACCGTTTCCGACGCCTTGCACCGCCTTGTCGCGGACAAGGAAAAAAACTACTTTTTTGACTCTGCCGCAGTGTACAACCAGCATTCTTCGTTGTTTCCCGGCGACGAGCTGTGAAATTGTTCGCGCTCTTCACTGCGGAGCTTTTCTTTTTCGCCCGCTCACTCGGGTCTCGTGCGCACCCGGCGGCGCCGCGGGGCCGTACAAAATTTCGTGCGGTTTGTACGCCACAGCGCCGCCTATTGCCCCGCGGGGAGGCGCCCTCACGCGGTCGCCAGGCGCGGCCGGGCGAATGAGGCGGTTGCTTCGCCCGTACTCCAGGACCGTCCCGACGATGTGGTGCCCGCTCCAAAAGACGCCTAAAATAAACGCCATGCACATGTCGTCGCGCAAGCGGGCGCTCCGTTCGTTTCCTTTGCCCACTCGCCCGCTGTGGGCCACGCGGACGGCGGACAAAATTGACTTGGGCAGCAGCATCACCTTGCGAAACGAACGCAGCTGCCGCTCAAACTCCTTCCTCGCAGCGGCCACGCGCTCGCTGGGCGGCGTGTTTGCGTCGGCAAACGGGTTCGCCGTGACGATGGTCTTGTGGTACGAAACGGCCCCCTCGGCGAAGCGTTTTGACACGGAGTTCACGTACTGCTCGTGACTTCCCGAGCCAGTCCGGACCCCGTACCGGTTTTCGCGGCCCGCCAAAACCGTCAACCCCGGTTCCGTGGCAAGCAGGTCTTCCGAAATGTCCTGCGTCACGTCCAGGTTGCTTTCGGGAACTAAAACTATTTTGCTTTGCCGAAAGCACGGAACCTGCCGCAGCCCGCGCACGTGGGCGCGGCACATGGACCGCGTTTGCGTGCCGTTGGAGCAGCGGAAATTGTCGAGCCCGCAAATCTAAAACGAAACCGAATTTGAGCGAAACTCGCGAAAACCTGATGAGCGCGCGCGGGCAGGTTGCGCTGCAAAAAGAGGCGCGCGAAACGCTGCGGGAAATGCTCCTCATGGAGCGCGTCTTTGACGCGAACGAAAAGATCCGGCGCGCGGAAGACGTAATTTACGGGTTCATAACCGCGCACGGGCAGCATTACAGGGTCCCGCACTTGTTTGCCGTGCGCGACATGCTGCGGGCAAAGTACGGCAACGAACTCATGCCGCAGCAAGACGAAGGCGGGGCGGCGGCGGCGGGGAAAGGGCAAAGCGAGTTCAGAAGAAGTTTTGACGACGTTTTTGACGAGCAACGCCTGCGCGCCACAAACAGCACCGACAGGACCGTGCAGCTGGTCTTGTTTTTCAGCGCAATCGTCCTCGAGCCTCGCGTGCGCGAGTATTTTTTTCCACACCCCACCGACGGGGCGGAGGACCGCGTTGACCGGGCGGAATGGTTGGTTTGGTTCGAGGAGCATTTGAAGCCCGCTTTTTTTGATTTCCTGGCGGGCGCCATTGACGCGGGCGTGTTTGCCCGCAATTGCGCGCTCATGTACTGCGCCTTGAAAGCGGCGGACCCGCTTCACATGCCAGGGCGTACCGCGCAGCAACGGACACAAGCGCAGCGCCGCGTTGCAAGTTCGCCGTTTTCAGGGCAAGGGGGAACGCGCGGGCGCAAAGTGAACGAACGTACCACAACTTGACCGGCTTGGTAAAAAAATGAAACCACCGCCGTTTCGGACCCGTCTTCCGTGCTGCCCCCTCCGTTCGGATCAACGGCCATGTACACGGTGTTGATGGACGGGTGCGGCTCGGCAAACGGTTTCCGCGCAAAAAAAGCCTTCAAATGGTCGGTTTGGAAGGCCACGGACTCGTCGTCCGCGACAAGGCCCAAAATCTCCCGCTTCAGCAGGGTTTTCCGGTCCCCAAAAATGGCCTTTACCTTGGCAAAACTGTCCTCCGACTTCCACTCGGGCCTGTTCACGGACGGGTGGTTGCACTTGTCCTCGTTGCCTTGCTTTATGCAGCGCCTGCACGCCATGCCGACGCGAATGACGTTGAAAATGAGGCGCCCGCGGTCGTCGCGAATTTCCGTCAGCTCGCTGTAAAAATTCCACGACCCGAGCGGCGTGCTGATGCAAACGGTTGCCGTTCCGCGGACCTCCATAAGCGGCACAATGACCTCGTAAAAGACGCCCATGTCCATGTACGCGGCCTCCTCGCAGTAAATTACATTCGCCCCGGTCCCTTTCAGCGTTGACACCTGCAGGGCGCTGTCAGTGCGTGGTGCGCTCGCGAAAGCGACGCGCAAAGGCAAAGGACGCGCAAAGCAAAAACATGACTGGTTCTTTCGGCTCTGAAAAACGCGTCAGTCCGTTGCGTGTATTGTGCGGCTGCGTTTTTCCCCCGAAAAGGGCCGCGCAAAATTGTAACCGTACCAAGTGACTATTTACGCTCAAATGCGGGGCATTTTTTGCAAGCCGAGCTGGCTCAGGCGAAAAAGGACACAAAAATATGACAACAATTCATCGGGACGAGGGGCAAGGCGATACGTTGCCCTTATCGAGCGCGCGGGTTTCAATTTCAAAATTGCCGCTTTCTTCTTTGCGCCTTTCCGGCGTCAAAAAAATACCGGGCCTCTTGGACAGTCCCACAAGCAGCGCAAGCACGCCGCACAGCGATCGAAGCGCGTCCCCGGACGTTGGCGTGGTGGCCGAGGGAAGGGGAGGTTGGGAGGAGCGAAAAACGCTGAGCGTTTCCCCAAACCGTTTAAATTTGTTGTGCCAAAAATGCGGCTTGGATATTCACTGGGTGCTGCAAAAAACGCACGCGGCCTTGTGCGAACCAGTTTACGCCGCCTTAATAACGGGCCGTCACCAGCACGAGGCGGATCCGCCTTCAAAGCAACACTCCCGTTCGTGCGAAACGCTGGTCGGTGTTTTGCTTTCGCAAGTGCCGCTCCTTGAATCCGTGGCCCCGCAAACCGCAAGCGCTTCCAGTCCGCGCCTCGCGGAAATTGTGTTTGCGAGCGCTCGCCTGGTCATGTCGATTTTCAGGTCCCTTAACAGCGTCACGTTTGAGAAAATTTTCACTGGCGCCGTTTCCGCGTCGTTGATGCCGGGAACTTTGGCGTACAATGTGCTGTTTTCGTTTTCCGTTGACCGGGCCAGGGAGCTCGCAAAGCTGCACCACAACCCTCGCAACGGGAACTTGACAAGCGACGGAGTTGTCATCGGGCAGTGCGACGCAAAGGAATTTGGAGCGCACGGGTACGACCCGCAGAGTGCTCTTGACGCCTGGCGGTGCGTCGCGCGGCTGCGAACCGTCACGGCATCGCGGCTCCTGCCGCCTTTGTTGACGGAACGGAACCTCGCCGCGGCGTTGGCGGTTGGCAACTTGCGTCACCTCATCATTGACAACTGTCCTGCCTTGCGTGAACTTCCCGAGGCGGTTTCGCTCTTGAAACGACTCGTCACGTTCCAGTGCAGCAACTGCGCACTCGCGGAAGTCCCGTGCGAGGCGTTGCGGGAAATGCAGTTTTTAGAGTCCCTTGACGTAAGCGGCAACGGCATAGGTCCCGGGCGCCTTCCAAGGGAAACGTTGGTTGCGTTGCGAAAGTTGCAAACCCTTGAAATATCAGGCAACAAATTTTGGCGCCCGCGAGGCGGGAAAAAAATGCAAGCGCACCTGGAAGAGCACTTTTCTTGGCTAATCACGGAAATGCTTAACTTGCGAATTCTTTTCATGAAAAACGCCTTTTCAGAGACATCCCGCAAAGAAAAGAGCGCAAAAAAGTGGGAGAAAACGCTGCAAGATCATTTGAAAAGCCTGGAAAAGAAAGAACAAACCCGAATAAATTTAATTCTCGTTTGGTGACGCGTTCTTCCGCTTTTTTTCTTCCCAAACGATGAAGCATTTGTTGCGCGGGAAAATTGAACGGGCCTTGCGCGCCCCAATGTTTGCAAACGGCAACGGAACTCGGCACACGTGCTTGTGGCTTGTATCTTGCTATTCGCTCGACCCGTTTTCGACGGATGACAAAAGTGGCGAGGACGAAGAGGTCCCGTGTCCCCCAAGTTTTGTTGCCGTCTGGGACGGCGACGTCCTTGCAACGGTGTCTCCGCAGTGGGTTTTGCGTGTGGTCGTGGAGCGGGTTAGCGGGTCGGAAAATTCTTCCGGAAAATGCGTTCTTTTGCAAGGGACCGAGGCGACTCGGCAGTTTAAAAAACCCGGGTCTTTTGCGAGTATTTGCAAAGAAACCGCCAAAGCCCCCGTGTTCCGGGCCGTTGCCATGCATTTTGATTACTTGCCTGACCCGGTGAAGGGCGTTGATTTGGGCGTTTTGCACGGCGCCGCGGTGGCCGCAATGCTGCCACAAAAATGGCGGGCTGCTTTGAAAAAACAACACCCCGCCTTGGTTCCGTTTGCAACGGCAAACGAAGCGTGCGGAATTTTGCACGGGCAGAACGCCGAGTTCAAGGGGTCTGCGTGTTTGCAAATCGCGGACACGTACATGCCGCCCGCCGTCACCTTGCTTTCCGTGTTTGTTCGCCCCTCTGCGGCGAGGTCCCTCACCGGGAGGCAAATTCACGCATTGTGCGCGTTGCTCGACGAGTACCCGACCTCTGACGGGAAATTGTACGCAGCAGGGACGTGCGACCTGTTTGCCATGAGCAGCGCCTGGGCCGGAAGGGGTCTTCCAACGCGGCCGTTGTCGCTTCAGCGGGATTTCCTCGAACACGGCGGCCATGCGGGGCAGGAGTGGCGAAAAGAAATTGCTCAGGCGCGGGCCGCCTTGCACCGGGCCAGGGCAACGCCCACCCTGCACCGTCCAGTTCGCCTGCTCCTCGGCTCGGCGTTCGCTGGGGATGCGCGCCTCGACGCTACCTTGCCCGGACACTCTTGCGTTCCAGTCGCCTGCGACGCGGAACCGGACACAAGCGAAGACGATTTTACCGGGCCTGCGGGCGGGCAGGAAGAAGAAAAAGAAGCCGGGTGCGCAAGTGGCGAGGAAGCGAGCACAGGCAAAAGGGAAGGCGAACGGGAAAAAGAGGACCTGCCCCCGCCGGCGTCTTTGGGAGATGCGCCCGCGGATTGCCCGGACGAAGTGACTTTGTCGTCTTCCGCGTACGACGCCGTTGCCGCGGATTTTCTGCTTCGGGAAAGCACGTCCCTTGCCGCGTGGTGCGGATCGCCGAGCGCGTTTCTTACCGACGGCCATTTGGAAAGTTTCTCTTTTTCGCACGGGCAGGCCGTTTTTGTTGCTCCCAACGACGCGTATGCGATTGTGTACCGGGAGCTTGGCGTGGAAACTCTTTCCGCCGGCGACGTAACGGCCGGGAGGGCCCAGTTCCTTTGCAATTGGGAAGGGGGAGGGAAAACTGCCGTTTTTTTTGCCGCTCACTTGTACGGATGCCGAGGACTCGCCGAGCTGTGCTCGTTTTTTCCGCGCTCGTGGGCCTTTCTTTTCGTGGGCGACCCGCAGCACGGATTCGGAAGTTACGACGAAACCGACGGCGGCGCTCCGTTTCGAGACGCCTGGACGACAAATGCCGCCAATCGGTGGTGGGGAGGGCAGCGCTTGTACGGCGCTTTTTCCCGCAAAATTCTGCCCGACTCCGCCAGCGTTGGCGCGCTTTTTGCCTGGAAAGACTCGTTTGTTGTCACGGAGAACGCAAGCGACAACGACTCGGCGTGTGGAACGCGATTCTGGTGCGGGTACGGGCGTGACCGGGTTGGCGAAGAGGCGTGCGCGCGGAAAGTGACGCTTGTCGCGGGGGCGAACACGTCGGTGCAAGCGTACGGGGGCGACTGGAAGGCAGCGACGACCGTGAGCGAGGGCGACACGATTTTGTTGCCGCGTTTGGGCGAATTGCGCGTTGTCCGGGCGACTGGGCGCTTCATTGGGGAGCCTGGTTCAGGGCATTTTGCCCGGTCCAACCGGGAGGGCCTGTCGCTGCGCGACCCCGACGCGTACGTTCACTTTGCTCCGGCCTCGGGGACAAGAGACCACCGGCTTTGCTGTGGCACCGATCACGCCGACGTGGCGTCCCTTTTTTTGCACGCGGCCGTGAAAGGCAACAGGCTCCCGATTCGAGTTGTTGCGGGTTCCCTGCCGCCGTGTTCCCTTCCGGAAAACGTGCAAGTGGTCCTGGAAGAAGTCCCGGCGACGGGCAAAGGGAACGAAGACGAGGGCGCGGAATGCGTGTCCGTGGACGACGTGCGCGTTGCCTGCAAACTTGCCACCTCCCGGGTCTTTGTCCTCACGCGCCGTTCGCTTGACGACGTTTTTGCGAGTCGCGCGAAACGCAAAGCCCGCGGTGCGTTGTTTGAGTTCCTTTCCGATCCCGGGCGAAAGAAACCCCTGGACGAAAGCGGCTTGGGCGAGGCGCTGCAAAGGCACGCTGCAGACGTGGAAGCCGCAGTTGCCTTGTCCACGCGCACGGTCGGAGCGGTCGTCTCCCTTGCACGAGAAAGGGACAAAAAAGAGCCTGAAGACGGCGCCGGTGGGCAAGTTACGGGCTCATTTTCGGGACAGGCGTTTGAAAAGAACGGCCCGGTTTTTGACGCGCCCCCGCCTGCGAACGTGCTCCAAGGAATGCTTACTTCAGACTTTGAAAACGCCCTGCGGGACCGTTTGAACGCTCTCCTCGACGCTTCGCAAGTTGGCGTGAACGCGAACGAGGACGGCGAAGAGGTCCCCTCTTGGACGGGCTCCGCCGCGCGGTACCCGTTTGCCGGGAGGTTCGCCCGGCTCCTGCCCGCCGCAAGGGAGCAGCTTTTGACGGACGGAAAGATGCGAGAACGCGTCGCCGTGGTGGCCGCTTGCAAGGTTTGTCGCGGCGACCGCACCCTGGAGAGGTGGCTTGTCGGCGCGGAAGAGGCTTTGTGCGAAATGCGTGCCGTTCCGCGCAGCAGAAAACGCTTAGCGGCGGCGCAACACCGGGAAAACGTGCAAAAGCAACTTGACAAGGTGAAACCTCTGCGCCGGGTCGGAAACTGCTCCGACGAAGACGACGGCGAGGAACAAGACTCCCTAAACGAAATGGAGCGGGCCTTGTTGCGCGTGCAGTCTTTTTTACGCGGAATTTTAAGTGAATGAAAAAAATGCGGTGACTTTGGCGCATTTCGATAATTTTACACGTGTAACTGCTGCTGCAAAGAGTCTTCTTCCTCTCCACGCTTTTTTAGCGCCGCACGTTGCCGTGTTGTCTTTTTTTGCCGAGCCTTTTTTCCGCTTCCAAACGCACTCTCTTCGCCGCCGCTGCTGCTCGTGTCCTCATCACTTTCGCTGCTGCTGCTGCTGCTGCTGGAACACTCGACAATGATGTTTTCTTGTCGCAGCCTTGTTTCGGCTTGCTTTCTCGCTCTTTTTTCCGCTTTCCGACGTTCCGTTTCCAAGCACAGCGTCTTCTTTTGCTCCTCCCAGTACGCTTTGTTGCTTTGCATGACCACCGGGTGCCGCGACTCGCTGTACTCAAGCTCGCCGCTTTCGCAAACAGCGCGAAACAGCGCCGCCGGCGACGTGCCGGCTTGCGGGAGCGAGGAAAACACGCCAACGCTTTGCAAAGCGGCGAGGCAAAGTTCCGAGCAAAAGTACGACTGTCCCTTGCCCGATATTGGCAGGAAAAGGCAGGCGTACAGGCCAAGCAAGTTCATTGGCTTGCCCAGCTGAGCGCGCAAAAAGCTGATGACGCCGTTTTCTTGCCACTTTTCAAGTTTCAGCCGCAAAAACGTCCACCCGCGGCGAAACGTTTTTTTGTCGTACTCGTGCACGCCGTTGTGGTTCGTGTCAACGCTGATGCTAACGAACGTGCGGCGCGGGTTGTCCCAGAAAAAAGTTTGGCAGTGGTAAATGTCGCTTGCCGTGAGCTTCGTTGCCAGCCAGTTCATGGGAACGATGCGGTAGTCTTGCATGCACTGCTCTTGAGCGTGCTCCTCGTTCCGGTAATGGAGAAACGCCAAAAAAACGCAATGCTCTCCGTCGTCAAAGGACCCTTCGCACAGGCAGGGCTCCCTTTGCAGGGTTTCCCGGACCTCCTCCGCCAAGCCCGGTCCAGGAACGGGCAGGTCCCAGCACCCTTCGCCGTCGCTGCTCTCGGTTGAGGAGGAAAAAAACCGGCCTTCACCCTCGTCCGCGCCCGCCTCTGACGAGGAAGAGGACCCCTCGGAGGACCCGTCTGAAAGATAGTACGCGTTCATTTTTGCAAATGCGGTTCCGATTCGCGCAACAGGCGGCGCCTTCAAAAAAAGACAACGCCGCGCCCATTTATAAAGAAAACCCTGAAATTTCGTTGCCGCCCCAAAAAGGAAGCCCGCCCAAGGCCGCCTCCGCGTCTCCAAAAACGTGCATCCTCCACACGTTGACGCGCCGTTCAGGTTCCCCTTCCGGAGCGCGCCGAGGCGGCGTTTCTTTTGCCCGCTCGCACCCGACCGCGTACGCGACGCACACGGTGCGAAGGCGCGAGCAGGCCAAGACAATGGCACCCGTTGCCGCGTGAAAAATTCTGTTTTTTTCTTTTCCTTGCGCCCTTTTGAACACGTGAAACCTTTGCAACTCTTGCGCAATTTGTTCGCGCTGCTCGCCCTGCGTGCCTTCTTGCAAGGCGCGAAAAGCCGGCCCGCTGCTGCGGGTCCACCCAACGACGGTTCGCATAAAAACCGCGCACTTTTGCATTTCTTCGCGCAAAAACGTTCCGGGCAAGGTTTCTCCGCGTTCGCTGTGACGGCACAGGTTCTCCAAAAAAACGTGCACGCTTTTTGCCAGCGCCTTGTCGCGCAACAAGAGCCGCGCGTCGTCTCGCTCGAGGACGCTGCGAAACAAGTTGTCGCGCAGGCCGCGCCACGCCACGTAGTCAATTATTTCCGCGCACGAAAGCGCGTGCAAGCGCACGTACAATTCCGCTTCAGGCGCGGCGGGGCGCGAGAAAGGCGGAGGACGGGAAACGCCGGCAAAACTGACGGCGGGTTTCGCCGCTGCAACGGCAACCAAAGGCGGCGTGGGGGCCATGCGTAAAAGGGTGCACCCGGAAACGCGGTGCAAAATGGCACGAGTTTGCGAGTTGCACAGGACCCGGTGCAAAGAAGTTTGCGGGCACGTTTGCAGGAGGGTTTCGCTGGGGACAAGCGACGCGCCAAGCCTGTGCTTGAACTGCCCGTTCGCGATGAATTGAAACAGCGGGCGCGCCGTGCCTTGTCGGGACCTTTGCGGGCGAGTTTGCAAAGCTCCTGAGGCGTTGCCTTGCGGGTCTTGCAAAAGAGGGGTTTTTTTTGGCAGGCTCACGCGGAACGTGGAGGAAAGGGAAAAAAACTGGGCGCAAGTGCACCGCGCGTTTTCGGTTTTCGCAACTTGCAACCCGGCGCAAAGTCCTTTCCAGGCGTGAAAAACTTTTTCAACTGCCGTTTTTGGCGACACTCTTCCGTCGACGCACACCCAAAAAAGCAATTTCCGTTGTTTTTCTGCGCCTCCCCGGCACTCACGGCAAAAGGTTCCCGCCGGAAACGCGCACTCGACAAAGACAAGGACAAAATTTTTGTCTGGCTCGCGCGCCACTGAGAAATCTCGGCACGGCATCAGTTCAAAGACTGGTTTTGTGGAGCTCCGCCCTGCCGGGGGGCTTTTCGTAAAAGGAAGGGGATAAAATTTGTTTATTCTCGTCTTCCACTGTACGTTGTTTTCGTTTTTCAAAAGGCGCCTTTAAAAGTTTTTTTCGCGTCGCCGTAAACCATTCTTCGTTTTTTTCGCATCTTTTGCCGTTCCGAGCATGCAAACGCAAAGCAGCGACGCGGCACAGCAGCACATTCAGGATTTTCTTGCCGACCTGCGGCGCGCAGGGAAGCGATACAATTTCACAAAAAAAAGCGATTTGCGAGGGTTTTGCAAGGACTGTATTTTGTACTTTGAAAGCGTCGGCTTGAACGGCGTCAGCGAGGAGCACGTGCTGCACGTTATCCAAACGACGTCGAGCCTCGCAAACGACCCAATAATTCGCGACGCACGCGCCATTTTGGGGTCGGCGCAAACGGCCGACTCCGCGTCAAAACGAGTTCACGGGGTCGTTCCCTTGCCCGCCCGGGCACGCGGAAAGTACCTGGTCGACCCGGAAACCCTCGCAAAACAACCGCCGCAAATGCTGGGCAACGCGGCGCAAGAACACGCGCACGCACCTCCCGATGTTGCCTCGGTTGCCTTTGCCGGCACGACCGGCGACACCGAGGCTGGCGCTTTCAACGCCATTGACTTGGTCATTGACGGCCCGGGCAACGGCAAGGGCGGGCGAAACGGGGCGGCGTCTTTGCCTTCGGAACGGTCAGGCATTGGGTCGTGGTTTGGCTGGGGGCAGCCGTCTTTTTACGAGGACCCTGGCAGGGACGAGGAAGAAGGTGCGTTTTACGATTTCGAAGGCGCCCAAGGGCACGACGAGGAAGAGTACCGCAAGTACACAGAGTACTTGGACGGCGAGGTGAGGCGCGTGCAGGAAACGATGCGCGCGTTTCTCCTCGAAACCGTTTCAACGCGCGCGTACCGGGCCCAATCGGCGGTGGGATGCGGGCCGCAAGGGCCCTGGTACAGCTTGTGTTCCATCACGTACGCCGCCGACGCGCACGACAACGTGATTTCCTGGGCGCGCGAGCAGTACGCGGAGAACGCGCGAGGGAGGCGCCGCAAAGAGCCGTACTGCGAAGACGTGCTTGTGTACATGTCGGAAGGCCCCGTATTTGGAACAATATTTGTGTTCCGATTTGACGAGGAGCCAAACCCCGAGCCCGTTGAGGTGGATGGACCGCAGGGAAACGAATTTGCGGAAGGCGCCGGGCACGGTGTTGCGGGCGGGCGTTCGTACGCTGAAATGGCGTCCAGGGAAAAAGAAGGGCAATCGCAGCAGCGGGGTGCCATGAGCCCGGGAGAATTTGCGCAGGCGGCAAAGTTTGATTAAAGTGCCGCGCAGCGCAAAGGAACGCTCACTGCTGCTTCACTTTTTTCTCCCCATTTTGCGCGCGCTGCCCGTGCACGAACCCGCAGTCGATTTGGACGGCCATTTCGTGAATGGTGTAGGCCGTTGCCAAGACAAACGTGGCCAGCACTTGAAAAAAGGCAACCAGCAAAAAGACAAAGAACGCGCCCGCCGCGGCGGCGACAACGACAACGGCAAGGGCCCCAAAAATGTTCAAAAACAAAATTCGGTTGCAAACCGCCATCGCTGCGCCCTGCCCGGACGCTGCGATGCCCTCCGCCGTGTAACGCAGCGCCAGCGAAGCCAAGTCCGGGCAAAGGGACTGCAAGAACGAAGACGACGCCAGCTGCTCGTTGGTTCCGGGGAAAAGCTGCTCGAGCGTGTAGAAAATGTTGTCGAATCCGTCAATGAACCCGGCCCGTTCCGCGCACGAGGCCACGCGGGGTGTCGGGGACAGGCACAGCGAGTACGTGTTTTGTGTGGCCGGGTCGTTTTCGTCAAGCAAAGGAATCGGCAGTTCCGCGCCCGGCGGAAAAGTTTCTGAAAGGATTTCGTACACTTGCCCCGGAAAACAGCTTGGCACGCCCGGCACCGGGGAGACGACGCTTGGCAAGAAACAAAGGGGGCTTCCCGCAAACGCCAGCGTCATGCCGAGGGGGTACCAAACGAGCGCGCCGAGGACGAGCGCGCACAGCCAGCCCGGCCCGCAGGCGGGAAAGAAACAGACCAGCGCAAAAGGAGCGGCAAAGAAAAGGGCGAGCGTTGCCAGGAGGAACCCGTCAAAAACTCCAAGCCCGTAACTGGTTGGACCGGAGCAGGACAGCACGTTTTCGTAGTCGCAAATCACGTACCGCTCAATAAACCGCGCAACAACGCTGTTTGCGCCGCCGGAAAACGGCTCGCTGACTAGGTACGCGCCGCGCTCGGCAAACGTGACGGTAAACTGCGAAACCGAGTCCGGGACCGTGCGAATCCAAAACAAATCCGTGTCGTTTCGCCCAACCTCGCGGGCGCGTTTCTCCTGCAGGGGCACAACGGTGTCCGTGAAGTTGTTGTCCGCCGGGATCGCACCGCCGGGAAAAGCGGTCCCATTGGGGTCAATGGTGGTAAAAAACTGCGTAAAAGACCACAACCAGGGCCACTGAACGCTCGACAAGCGGTTCAAAATGAACGGCACCGTTTTTGGGTCCGTGAAGTACGTGTCGTTGCCGAGCGGGTCAACGAGCGTCGTGCGCGTGTTTTCCCGAAAGTCCCGCAAAATGACGCTGCTTTGGTTACCGTAGTACCGCTCCGCCTGGCGAAAGGCGACGCCGCCGTCAAAAATGAGCCTGTCCAGCGTGCTGCAGTTGAAACACAGCGTTTGCTCGGGCGGGCACGTAAACGTTGAAAAAAGGCTTTCTCCCTGCACAACTTCGGGCGGCGTTTGTCGCTTCGCGCGCGCCCTGGCGAGGGACCCGTCGAAACGGGCAAAAAAGTTTTCTTTCGCCCGCTCCCACCAGGCCACGCGGCGCTGCGACAGTGCCGCGCGCAAGGAGCGGGGAATACCCGACACGCGGACCGCGGCGCGGACCGCCTCCTGCAAAGGCGACGCGGCGTTGCCGTGGAAAGAGGCGTTTTTTGCGGAACTCCGCACAAATTGCGGGCCTTGGTCGCCGCGCAAAACGTGTTCAAAAAGGGAAACGAGCCCGCCAAATGAAAACTGCGCGTTCCCGCCTGCGGGGCTTGCGGCTGAACCCAGCGGACCAACGGCAGCGTTCGTTTTCGCAACAATTCCGCCTATTTTGACAAGGCCCGCGGCTATTTTTTTTGCGGCTTCAAGCCGTTTTTTTCCTTGCCTCGCCTGCACCTCGGGAAAGGCCGCAAAAAAAACGCGTTCCTTCTTCAAAGCGGCAAACGTGCTCGGGAAATTTGCCTGCAACGAGCGCGCCAACTTGTCCGCTGACGGGTGCGTTGTCATGCCCTCGGGCCGGTCGCTTGCGCCACTGGCGAAGTTTTCTGCTCCTCCCCCGGACACGGCTCCCCGAAAAGCGCGCAATCCGGTCACGGTTGCGTGCGTGAGGTACGCTGTGAACGTTTGCTCCGGGACCGGCGTGAACTCCGCGGGATTCGCCAACCTTTTTTGCCCGGGCACCATGTACATTTGCACGCACATGTCAAGGAGCGCCGGAACTGTCCAGTTTTCGGGCGGCGCCAAAACTTGCGACTTATTTTCGCCGTGAAGCGACACGCCCAAAAGAGGCGGCCAAAAGTGGTTCGCGTACGGGCGAAGCGTGTCAAGGCATGAAAACTGCGAGCCCTCGTACGCGCCGGAACCGCCCCTCGCCGTGAACACTTCAGGAAACACCTCGCCGACCGTTGGCGGCAAAGAGCGCTGCAAATCCCACGGGCCGTTTTCGCTTCCAGGGGTGTTGCGTTTTTTTGAAGAACAAGAAGAAGGTTCGTCAAAATTTTCGCACCCCCGACCTTCGAGAACGCCCGACGATCCGTAATCCCAACAATTGCACATGAGCGTCCCGCTGTTTTGACAGCACCGGTCGTTGGCCGAGAAAACTTGCGGACCAAAGGTGATTCCCAAAACCTCCAGCGTGTCAACGATGCAAATGAGGTTGTTTATAACGCAGAATTCAGGAACTGGCGTGCAGCGGCTCCCGCATTGACTGAGAATATGCGTTTCTAAGCCAATGCCGCACAAAAAATTGCTAATGTCGCAAATGATGCGCGTCATTGTGTCATTTTCGCGGCACTTCGGCGAAATGCTTTCCCCGGCGATGCGGCACGTTTCCGTGTCTGGAAACAAAATGCATATTCCCGATTCAATAAAGCAAGCAAAATCCCGCGGCAAAATTTCCAGCACCAACTCCAAGACAATTTCGGCAAGACACTCAAAGGCCTTGATTAGGAGCGTGATCTGCGGGTCACCGGAAAACACCGTGACAACGGCCTCAAGAAAGCCAAAGACAAAGTACAAAACGCACAAGAACACTTGCGAAATGAAATCAACAAGCGGTTCGACGAGGCTCTGCAAGACGGTGTTGATTTCCGCGAACGCTTCGCCCAGGGACTCGTCGACGAAACACGAGGATAAATCGCCAATTTCGGTAAACGTGGCTTCAACAAGCGAAAACAGCGTCTGCACAACGGCTCGCACGCTCCGCTCGATGCCCTGGTCAACGCGCTGTGATGACGCCACCTCGACGCCTGTTTCAATGACGCCGGCCGTGAGCTCCACGGCCCCATTGGCAATGATCACAAAGTACTGCGACGGCAGCGTCAGCGCCCGCGTTACAACGTTCCGCACCGGCCGCGAATTGCCCGCGGCGGGACACGTGTCATCGCGGGGAATAGTTGACGTCAGCAGGCAAATCGTGTCAAATGTTGCGTTGTTCAGGAGCCGCACGACCACTTGCACATCAACGGCGGCCTTGTCAACCGTTGCCTCAAAGTCCGGAACGCTGTCCTGGGCAACGGCCCTGTACAAGCCGCCGATGAGGTCCAGGAACACCGTGGCCACGTCGACGAACGCTTTTGCCAGCAATTCAATGAGGCGCACGATGCACGTGAAAAAGTTGTTGCTGTCCTGCGGGTTGTACAGCGGCTCAGGGAACACGAGCTCCGCGCATTTCCCGAGCAGGTCCACGTCAAGCAAAAACTGCTGTATCGAGGGAAAAGCCACGGTGGCTGGCTTCGTGAAAATGTCAACGAAATGAACGACGACGTCAATGAAAATAAAGACCGCGTCCAGGACGAGGCGCCAGATGCGCGTCAAAGCGCACGACCACGACGCGCAAAATTGGCCGCAGAAAATTTCAGGCGTCTTGGCAAGTTCTGTGACGGCCTCAAGGGACACGGAAAGCGTGACACGGAACTCGTTTGTGGCGGGCATGGCGGACGGCAGGGAAGCGTCCTCGCGGTCGCCCCAGTAAAACTGCCAGTAATCAAAAATGGTCGTGTTTGTGCGCGGGACCTGGCAGTACGAAACGAGTTTCGGGTCGTTGCTTGCCCCGCCTTGGCACGGGCCTTGTCCGGGCTCGGGGAACTGGGCCGCCTCGCTCGCCCGCGCGCCAAACGTGTACACGGTCCCGATGACGAGCTCCTGCACGTTTTTCACGATGCGCAGCACAAAATTCGTTGATTGCCTGGCCGTTTCGCACAACGCCTCGCCAACGTCGCCCACAAGTTTGAACACGCAGGGGATGTTCTCCGCGGTAATGTCTTCAATGCTGCGCACGCCGTCGCACGTGGGTATTGACCCACCGGGCCCGCTAAGGGGTTCAAAGAAAAAGGCAACGACGCCGCGAATGAATTCGCCAAGGAAGCGAACTAAATCGCATAAGCCGACGAAAACTTGGTTCACGTGCCCAAACGGTTCGTCGAGGCGCCAAAAAAGCTGCCCGTCAAAGGTTTTGAAAACTTTGTCAACGTTAAACAACGCGTTGAGGGGAATCTTCAGGAACGCCGTAACGCCCACCCAAGTGGCGTCGTAGGCAATGGCAAAAAACCGTTTCGGCGGCGGCGGGAAAAAAGAGTTTTGCAGGACAAATTTTCGCTCCTCTTGCGTGGCTGCAGTTTCCAACAATGCCTGCTCGAGGGCAGAAGTTATGTCTTCGTAGTAGTTTTGCCAGACACCGTCCGCGACGAGCAACCAGTTTTCCACAAAGTCCCCGGCCGTGTCGATTGTTGCGTTTGCGGACGGGCGAAACGCCTCCAGAACGGCCCCGTTCACGGCGCCGCCTTGCTCGTCAAACTCCTCAACCGCCCTGACGAGTGGTCCGGCAAAAGCCTGGGCAAAGACAACCGGAAACGCCGCCGTCGCGTTGACGGCCTGCGGAAAACGCGATTGGGCGGTGAAAGAGCGAAACAAAGGCTCCGTCAGGACTGACAACGTTGCGCACGAGCAGACAACGAACGCCTGCCCGGCGTTGATGGCGTCCCCGAGGTTCCCAGCATAGGCCGTGAAATCTGGGGTAACGGAAATGCGCGGGCCGGCTTCTCCCGCCAGCCACAAAGAGATGGCTTTGGCAAACTCAAAAAACGCGCCGGCAAGGGCTTCGAGAAACGTGCGAGCCGCTTGTGTTCCGCAGGCGAGGACGTCGTTGACGCCGTACAAAACCGCTGTGCGCTGGAGCTGCACGAAAAAGTAATTGGTCACGGGCAAAATGAACGAGGCGGCGAGGCTGATGATGTTGACAACCGGCAGGAATATGGGACGCACAACCGGCGCAATGAAACAGTTGTTCAGGGTTTTCCAGGCCTCCAGCAGCTCCGGGTGGTACGTGTCAATGAGAAGGGCGACCGGAAAGGCCACAAGAAACGCGGCCAAAGCCGGCCAGTTGTTGACCACGGCCGTGGCCGCGCTTGACGCTGCTGCCGCGGTGCGGGCGACAAGCAGGCGCGCGGACAAGGCCAATGCAAAGGCCCAGTCTTTGAAGTTTTCCAGGACCGCGCCCTCGTCAAAGCACTGCGCCGACTGCGAAAACGTGTCGCGTTGTCCGGCGTACAAGCGCGCAACGCCGTACGTGGCAAGGGCCGCGAGGAGGGCGACGACGCAAAAAGCGACGACGATCGCCGCCGCGGACAACGAAAAGACGGCAACGTCGCCCGCAACCGAGGCGGTCGAAGAAAGCATAAGGTCGGTTCTCTTGCCCTCGACAGAAACTTCTTCACCGATTACAAAATCCCATTCACCTTGCCCATTTATAGAAAAAAAAACGAACGTTGTGGATTTTTTTTTCGGACCGAAACACTTTTAAATACTTGCAAACGGTGAGTTTTGCAAAAAAAAAATCGCAATTGTGACAAGTGCAAAACCCTCCATTCCTCATGTCAGCCTCCGACGGGGTTCCGGGAACATTAATCAGGGCGCGGCACCAAACGGCCTTAGTTGCCGTTTTTGACGCCGTCTGGATTGCTTTCACTGCATTTTCCCTGTGGTTTTGTAGCGCAGTGGGGGCTCCGTTCCAAAAAACGGGACTTCTCCTTTTTCTTGTCCCGCACGTTGTCTTGGCCGCGTGGGGCATTCTCCTCCTGTGCGCGCCGAACCTGTTTGCTCGCCTCCCAATAGTCTTGGCCGGTTTGCTGGCCAGCGTTTTGAGCGGAATTCTCTTTCTTATCGCGGCAATTGACGTGACCGCGTGTTTTCCCGGGTGCGGGCCCTGCCTGTACTGGTTCACGCTCCTTTTTTTCGGGTACCTCGCCATAGCCGTTGCCTGGGCGGTCCTTACGTTCCGTTACGCCGCGCAAAGCGTGGAAGAAAACACGCGCGAGGCGCAAGAGCGGGAAAGGCTTCGCGACGACGACGAGCGCGGAGATTTTGCGACGGAAAGCGATGTTTCGAGAGGATTTGCCGGGGCACTGCAAAACTCCCTGCGGCAGCGAACGCAGAGGCAGCGTTTCTTGTAATAAATACGCGCTCCCGCAAACTCTTTTACAGGGTTTCCCACAGCCTTTCCGTCCCTATTTCCGCCCCGGACGCCTCGAAATCAGTGAGCAAAACCCGTCGGTCCTGCACCGCCGCCCACGCGCGTCTGTTGCCTTTCGGAAACGGGCGCAGCAGCCCGTAAAAAACGCTGAGCACGCATATTGCGCCGCCGCCCACAACGAACCCAACGAGAAGGACCAGGCCCAGCGCTTGCGTTTCCGGGAGGTCGGTGTCGTACACCGTGTTTGGGTCGAAAAAAATGCGGTACAGGCCAACAACGGCCAGGGCACCGCCCCAAACCTGCCACATGACGGCGGCGAGCAAGTAAATTGGTCGCTGCGCGCTTTGCGGAGTTGGGCCGTGCAAAATTCCGGCAAGGCAAGAGCGAAGTCCGTAAAAAACGAGCCTGCCCATGATCCAAGAAAACAACAAAATGACAATAACGGGGAGGACGTGGAGGACGTCGTTCCCGACAACGACCACCCCGGCCGGCCACTTCCCCAGCACTCCTTTTAAAAAGTTTCCGTCGCGCAGCAACAAAATCGACGAACCGAGCCAGACGGTCAAGATTACCGTGACAAGCGGCAAAAAAGCCACGGCAACGACGCTTGCCGCCCACGAAGGGTACGCGACAAATGGGAGCGTTAGCGCGTAAAAAGCAATTTGCAGCGTCCACGACCAGTTTGTAAAGTGCTGAACGTAACCGACCCAACCAAATTCCACTGCTTTTGCTACTGCTCCCCCGGATATCAGGAGCAAGTACAGGGTTTGCGCCAAAAAATAAACCACGGCAACGCGAAAACCCATTTTTTCGTGAACCGATCGGTCGCTTTGTTTCCGCTCAACAAAGTCGCTTTCAAAAAGTATATATATGTCGCTTTTTCGGCGCTGCATCAGTTTCGGGGAGGCGGCGAGCGAAGAGGAACGAGAGCGGCGGCTTGAAACCGTTGCCTCGCTTGCTTGCAAATTGCAAAAGTCCGGGGGTGAAGGCGACGACCTCTCCGCGTCAACAACGTTCACTCGCGACGCAAAAGTTCCGCTGCTGTGCGGTGCGCGCGCGCGAGGTGAACCGTACGCAATGTGGAGCACGCTCGCCGGAAGGCGCCCGGCGAGCGGGTGTTTACACGCGCACGCAACTCGTTTTTACGCCGGCTTTGCCGGGTTGTGGCCGCAAAGTGTTTCTGAGAGCTTGCCAATCGCGTGCGCAGTTGCGTGGCGCGCAAAAGGCAACGAAGTCCATTTTCCAGAGAAATCTGCGGCGCAGGCAGAGTGGGTGAAAAAAGCGGTGTCCGGCGGGAAGGGCAAAGGAAAGGGGGTCGCCACGAGGAAACGAGCCCGCCCGGAAAAAGACGCCGCTTCCGGAAAAAGGGAACCGAACGAAGGGGGAGACGATTGTATGGAGTTGTCCGGGGACGAGGAGCCTGTTTTTGGCGATTTGCTTGAGGACTTTGAAGCCGACGACGAAGACGACTTGCAAGGGAAAGGGGACGAAGACGACGAGTACAAAGACTGGGATGAGTTAGGGGCTGAAATGGGCTACGGGAAAGGGAAGGAAAAAAAGAAAAAGCGGAAAAAACGGCGAAAGTCCGAGAAGAAGAAAAGGGAGGGAAATGAATAAGGGGAGGAGGAGAGAAAGAAAAAAATGTACATTCTCGCGCCGTTTCCTATTTACACGTACATTATTTCTTGCGTTTTCTTTTCTGCGGCGTCGTTCGCTGCGGCGACAAAGACACGTTGCCGCGCATTTGGTTCGTCAGTTTCAGGCGTGGGTGCTGCGCGCAAAACGGCCTGCACGTCTTCGCTAGGAAACTGTTCCGCTATGCGCTCCTCCTCAATGAGACGCTGCAGCTCGTCTTCCACTTCCTCGTCGCCCATGCGCTCGTACGGGTCGTGGGCGGCCGAAAATTGGTCCATGGCGTCTTGCATTTCCTCCTGCTGCTCGCGCTGTTCCTCAAATTTGCTGAGCAGCTGCTCCACCGCTTCGGGCCCGCCCATGAGCTTGTTTTGTTCCGCGCTTGCCGCAACGCCCCCGCGCAGCGCCTGCAGCGTTTGCTCCGTGGCCGCGCAATTTTCCAGTTCGTCAATTTGTTGCTCAATGACGTGCGCCATTTGCTCGAACTTGCTTGCGCTTCTGTCGCACATGTGCCTTCGCGCAAGGAGACGGCGAAGTCTTGCCGTTTGCGCGGCGTTCGGGGGTCCTTTCCGTTTCCTTGCCCCGTACAGCTCCACAATTTCCCGGTCGCGGTCGCGCTTGTTTACTAAAATGCGGGCGATGCGCTGCTCCAACGTTTCGTGGGCAGTTCGCAGCTGGTGCAGCGCTTGCGCGTGCCGTTCGTACGCTTTGTCCGCCCGCGAGCGCGGCTCCGATCCCACGAAAACGGCGTGGAAAAGCTTTGCCGCCGGGGAACGCTCAGGAAAACACATGGGACGCCGCAAGAAAATGGAAAACGGTTTCAGGGGCGTCTTTTTTGCCGCAACGCCGTTTACTTTTGCAAAACAGTTTTTTCGCCGGCAAAAAGGTGTTTTGGGGGGCGCGTGTAGTACGGACCGAGCGATGAGGCCCACAAAACAGGCAGCGGTCCGGCAAACGACCCTGCCACGGTTAATGCGTTGCGCAACGCGACCACCTTTGCCGCGGCCAAGGAGAAAAACAACAAACTCGCCAGCGCGGTAAACGTGGTAATGGCCAGGAAGCGTTCGCCGCGCCAAACGTCCAAGGCTTCGTCAAGAAACGGCAAAGGGAAGCACTTGTTCGCGCCAGGGCCGCCCAACGATTGAACCTTGCCCGGGGGTTCCCGGGCCGCGCGCACGCGCCAATTGAAAGCCGGTCCGGTTAGGAACCCAAAGCCGAGCCATTCGGAGGCCGAAAAAAGAAACAGCACGGCGGAAAAGAAAACCCAAGCGCCGCGTTCGCCGCTGCTCTGCGAAACGCTTTCGCGGAACATCAGCGCACGGGCAACGGCAACAGTAAAGAACGTTTGCATGACAAAAAACAGGACTCCGGTTGCCAAGGGGACGTTCGTTATTGCGCTGCGGTGGCGCATTGGAGGGGTTTCTTTGAAAAACGCGGGCCTTTGCACGCGTTATACGGCGGCGGCGGCATTGGTTTACATCATCAGCACGTTGTCGGCGCCCCCGTTGCCAACGCTCTTCAACGGCCTGCACACCTTGGCCCGCTTGGCTCCGCTGCGCTTGAACTCCGACCACACGTCCGGAGCAAACTCGGCAAACGAGAACCCGCGCGGCGTGTCGCTTGCCAAGGCAATCTCCGTTTCCTCTTCCATGCGCCCGCTGCCATCGTTTGAGGCCTGCACGCGCCCCGTCTTGCGGACCGTGTACCCGCCGCGGGCAACTTCGTCGTACGAAGGAATGACGCGCCCTTTGGCAAGGCGCACCGAGCGCTCAAACGCATTGCGCGCCCAGGCGGCGTCGTCTTCGCCGTTGCCGCCGTCCACGGAGCCGGCAACGGACGAGGAAGAGGAGGACGAGGAGCTGTGCCCTTCGCGCCGCTCTTTGGCGGCTTGGTTCGAAGCCTGGACAACGCCGGACTTGGCGCCCGCCTGCTCGCCGCCCTCGAAACCGCCGGCGCCAGTCTGAAAGCGCGAGGCAAAGCCGCTTTGCGCGAACTGCGATACCGAACCCGACGAGGCGGCGCCGCGGTCCATGAAGGCGCGCGCGGCGGCGGACGACGGGGCAGGGGACGCGGGCGGCGAGGAAGCGGAAAACGAACTGGGGCGAGAACCGGCCGAGCGAAACGAGTTGGCCTGGGCGGCAAGGTTGTTGAAAAAATTGCGCTCGCTTTCGTCGTTTCGCTTGCTCTCCAGCGCCTCCGCCTTGCGCTTGTACTCCTGCGCCTCGTTGCTCGCCTTGACAAGGAGGTCAATGGTCGGCTGGAGGAGATGGCGAATGCCGTCCGGGTCGGTTTGCGCCTGCTGCGAGTACCGTTTCGCCTGCTCGGCAATTTGCGCGTCGCTCATTTGCTCCTTCTCCCGCATCCACTGCGTGTACGTGTCAATGACTTGCCGCGTTTTCTGCACTTTCTCGTCGTGCTTTGCTTTCCGCTCGTTTTCGTACTGCGCCTTGAACGCCGCCAGCTCCTCGAGCTGCGAGCGGAGCTCGCTCTTTTCCCGCTCCGCCTGCACGTACTTGCCGGCGAGCACTTTCTTGTTCATCAAATCGTCCGCCGTCAGGTCGGGTTCAGAAACGGTTTCCACCTTGCTCGGGCCGGCGTCTTGCTCCTGCCGCTGCCCGGCGCCTTCCGCAGGCGAGCCTGCCTCGGTGCCAGACGACTCGCCAGCGGGAGCGGAACTCCCCTCAGCGGCGGCGGCAGAGTTTTCGCGGCTAGCGTCGTCGCCGGCGGCGGAGGCGCTTGCGGAAACGGTGTTTTTTCCCGAGGAAGACATGAGGCGGTCGTACGTTGAGGCGAGTTCGGTTTCGCGCAAAGAGTGCAAAAAATCAGCGGAAGCGGCGGCGGTGTCTTCTGGAACGGAAAGGTCCAAAGAAGAAACGGTTTTTTGCAGCTTGTTTTCAATTTCTTTCCGTAAACTATCTATATACGCGGAAAATGCGGTTTCGTCTCCCTCCGCGCGCAGCGGTGGGGGCGACAGCCTGTTCCGCGCCGTGTAGTTTCGCAGCGTTTGCATGGTCAGCCGGTGCAGCGATTTTTCAGACAAAAACACCCCTTCAATGCGGCTTCCGGGGCGCCATCCGTCCCGGACAATGCTAATTTCGTACAGCTCCTTCGTCCGCACGTCCTCGTACCCGCCGCTTCCGACCCGCTCGCGCACGGTTTCGTCCCACTTGTGCGTGAGGGAAACGTCCAAGTAGTACGCGTCGGCGACGGCGTTCGAAGAAAACATGCTCTCAAAACTTGCCAGCGGGTCTACTGCCATCAAGACTTTTACGTCCGCCCCTTGCACGGACGAGGAAACCACCTTTCCAACCGTGAATTTTTCTTCCTCAAACTTGTGGTTCACGACGACGGGAAGCCCCGTAAAGCGCAGCGACTTGGCCTCTTCGTACGTGAAATGCTCGCGCGCCTGTTGCGCATCGTTTGCCCGCAGGGCGAGGGACGGCAAAACCGTGGCAACAATGTAGTCCAGGTTTTTTGCCGCGTCTTTTCCCATTGCAGCGCCTTGTCGTTCTACGACCCGCTCGGGTGGGTGCCGTTTTGAAACCGTCCCAACTTTGTCACTTATACGGCGCCAACCCGGGCGCGCCCAGGAACGGAAAGGGCAAAGGAAAAGGAAAACCGGTTTTCTTTCCCGCGCACCCTTGCCTCGGTGAAATGGACAGACACGAAACGGGCGTTTCCGGAACGCGAGAGTACGCCCCGCGCCGGGACGACGAAAGCGAGGCGCTGAGCGTGGCAATGCAAAAACACGTGGAAGGGAGAGAAACGTGGCAGGCGGTGCTGTTGCGCGCGCAAGAGTTCACGATGCAGGGCAAAGCCGCGGAAGCCATGATTGACACGCGCAACGCGTACGCCTTAATGAGCGACCAGGCGGTCCTTGCGGGGCAGGAAGTGCAAAAAAGGGCAAAAAATGATCTCACACAGTGAGGTATAAGTGATGCGGAAAGTGGAGAATTTGTAAACGGGAAACAGGCGCCTGCACAAAGTTCCCTTGCAACCACCATGACCACCAAGACGCGCCAGCTGGAGTTGCTTTCGCAAAAAATCGCAAACTTGAAGGAAGAGGCCCGGCAGGTTTTGCGCGAGCAAATTCAACCGGCCCAAGAGGCCGTAAAACGCGACAGAACTGACGACGCGGCGCAAGGGAGGGCCAAGCGGGGCTTCGCCCGGGTGAACGAGCTCACCGCGCAAATTCGGGACCTGGAAACGCGCCAGCGAAGGCTCGCCGCTCAACTGGGCGTTCCCGCGCCGGACAAACCCGACCCACGGCGCAGGGCGCAGTCTCCGAGGCGCGAACGCTCCCCGCGTGGCAGCCGCAAAGAGCAATCGCGAATTGAAACGCTGCTGCGCGAGGCGCAACAGGCCGGGCGCCTCGTCGAAGCGTCGCAGCGGCGCGTTGCGGAAACTGAGCGAAAAATGGCGCGCCTTCGCGAAGAATTGGAAGCATCGCTAGAAAACCAGCGGAGAGAAACGCGAGAGGCGCAGCAAGCTACCCGTCGGGCGCAGCAAGAAGCCGCCGAAGCGACAAACGCTGTGCGCGTGCAACAGGACGAGGCGCAAGACGTGCGCCAAGCGAGGGAGGCCACCAGGGCTGCGGAAGAAAACGCTCGCCGAGCGCAAAAGGAGCTGGAGCGACTGCAACGGCGCACTCAGGGGCCTGAGCGCCAGGACGAACGGGGGCAAGCGGTTGCTGCCGAGCAGCGGGAAAACATTGCTCAGCTGCGCGCGCGCATTGCCGAGCTCGAAGCGCAACAGCAACAGGCGGTCTTGCGCGCTGAAGAAGTGGAAGCGGAAGCGGCGGCGGCACGCGCGGCCGTGGAAATTGGGCAAGACGAACGGGCAGCTCGCGCGGAGATTCGCGAAAGGCGCGAAGCCCAAGACGCGGCGGCGGAAGGGCGGCGCATTCGGCTGCAGTTGCAAGAGAACGCAGACGTCCTCCGGCGGCAACTAGCCGTGCAGAACGTGGTACCGGTCGACGCGAGCGAATCGGAAGAGTCAGAAAAATCATTTGATACCGCGCGACAAAGTCAGAACGAGGAAGAAAGCGAGGAAGAGGAGCCTGCTGGCGACGAGGGCCTTGAATTGCAGCGCCGAGAGGAACGTGTTGTTGCACGACCCAACTTTGACCGCGAGGCAACGTACGAGCTCCCTCTCCCTTCGCAAGGACGAGCCGGGCGCCGCATCGGAACTTTTGACGACCTTGCGGCTGCGCTTGGGTTCGGCGTTGACGACGAGCGGTTTGCCGACATCATCGTCTTTGACAAGGAAAACGAGCAGGCCACACAGAGCACCACCATTTCCGTCTTGCAACGCGCGATCGGCCCGTACTTGGCGGGAATTGAAAAATTGTCCGTTGATCTAAAACAGAACACTAATCTCGCCAAAGCCGCGGTTTGGAGTTTGGTGGGAAACAAAAAAGACGGCACCCGCGGACTTTTTGACTTCCTTGCCGACGGAGCGCGGTCAGTGGCAGAGGCGGCAACGCAAGACGGGCAACTCGTCCACAAGGAGGCAGTCTTTGCGTACGCGGACGTTTTAAACTGGCTTCTCATTCGCGTGCTGACCGGCGTCGAAAGCGAACCAACCAACGGCAAGATTCCCGGAGTCAGGGAAGGGAACAAGGCCAGAAAGGGAAAGAGCGGTTCCCCGTTCAGCGAGCAAATTCTCCAAATTTTGGGTAACGTTTCTCTTGATGGGAACGCGCTTGTTGTTGGAGGAGACACGCTCTTCAATTTGATTATGCAAGTTGACGACGTTTCCGGCGAGGCGGTCCTGTTGCCCGCTTTTCAGGCGCTTTTTCCCGGGCAGGACGTTTCCAACGGCGTCCTAGGGGAAAAGTTTTTGCGGACCATGGCAAGCGACATGTTTGAAGAGGGCGGGCAAGAGCAAGTGCGCCCCACTGCGCAATACAACACCGCCCTGTCCGGGACGAAAACTGTCCTAGCTCGCTTTTACCAGGACCTGCCGACGGCGCGCCGATTGGAACCTGCCGGATCGGCCCTTTCCGAGTTCCTTGAAACCAGCCTTTTGAGCAAGTACAGTGCAAATTACGGCGCTTTGTGGGGGTATTTGACCGCCAAGGCCGTCGTCTCGGTTCCTCAACCGGCCAGAAGCTTCCTCGTTGGAACAGTTCCGACCGAGTTGGGCGGCGCAGGAATTGGCAGGACCGGCCGGAACGCCCTCGTGGAGCGCTTGGTTTTGCGCGATCTTGCGCCGGGTGCCACCGTGTTCCAAGGTATTGGCTCGCGCCCTGGCGTGGTCGACGAAACGAGCGGCCTCGAAACGTACCTGCGCTCCGCAACGGACGCCACAACGGCTTCTCTTTCCCTCGCCCGGAGCTCGCTCTCTTTCAGCGCAGGCGACGACTTGCACCGCTCCGAGCTTTCCTTTGGGTCTTTGTTCCGGGCGCGGCAAAGCATTTGGGCCACGCTTTCGGACCGGCAGGGCAAAGCGGCTTTGTACTCGCGCGCTTCGAAGTTCGTTTCGGCCGCCCAGTCGGCGGACGATTTGAAGTTTGCCCTGTCAGACGCCCCCTCCGGCATGCGGTACACGGCCTTTGTCCCCGACAATGACGCCTGGCGCCAAGCGGCGCTGCTGGGGAAAATTGACGCGAACGCCGTGAACGACGTCCTCCGCTCGCACGTCCTCGTCGGCGAAGTTGCGGTCTCGGACGTTCCCCTTGCCTCGGACCCGTCCGGGACGCGCACGTTCACTACATTCGAAGACCCGGGCGAGGCGTACATGACGCTGGAGCGGAAAGGGAAAAGCATCATTGATCGCGTGCGCGGGCGCCCGCAGCGCATAGTTGCCAACGGGCGCGAAATGGCCGTCTTGCAAACGGTCAGCGCCTCGAACGGGGTCATTTACCTCATTGACGCCGTCATTCCCCAGCCAAGCGGCGACAAAGGGGACGTGCAGCCGCGCCGGGCGAAAATTCCCGAGCCGATTGCTTCGCGGACGCGGCACCGGCAAAAGGAAGTCGTTGGGAAGAGAGAAAGCAAAAAAGCGGACTTTGCGCAGGCAAACGAACGGACCGGCAAGGAAATTGCCGTTCGCATTCACGCCCTCCCGTCTGGCTCGGCCGCGCCAGCGGCGTTGCCGCAAGAGAAACCCGCTGCGACAGGCGTCCTCGGCGAGTTTCACGCACGCGTTGCCAAGGCGACCGCCCGCGCCGCCGAAGCGCGCAACGAGGAGGAGGCGTGCGCGGCCGTGGGAAAACTGGGGCGGTGGGTGGCAAAACAGCCCTCCGCCGCGGCGGTGCGGAAGCACATTAGCGAAAGCGCCTGGCACGCGGGCATTGACGCCGTCCAAGACGCCCTGGCCGATGGGAACTTTTTCGCCGCCGACGGCGAGCCCGGGGACGCCCTGGAGTCGCTGTGCCAGTCGTACTACGACTAAAAGAGCGGGTGGAAAGAAAAAGTAAAGAGGAAAAAGTTTTGGGAACGCAACCCCGCCGAACCGCGTTTCCTGCGCAGCGATGCTTCACGCGGCCTTTGTCCCGACCCTCATTGCGGCGGCGTGCGTTGCCGAGATCTTGTGCGGAACCATGTTCTTTTACGTTGACGCCCAGGCAACGGAGGCAAGGCGGGGCGATGACGATACCGCGGGTGCCGAGACTGCGAAACGGCCCGAGCGAGCGAGTATGGTGCAGTGAAGGGCAACGGAAACAGGATAAAACACGCTTCTCACTACCTCTTCATTCCTTCTCGCTCCGTCTGAAGCTGCCGCAAAAGGGGCTCGCGTATGACGGCTATTTCCCGATCCGTGTACGCGCCCGAGTAAACGAGGAGGTACGAAAACGCGTCCCATTGCCCCGTGTCAAAGGCCACGCGCAAGGCGAGGTTGTTCCGCGCCCGCACGTTGGCGCCCTTGCCGACCAGCAGCTCCACGCAGTCCACGTGCCCGTAGTACGCTGCCACTGCGAGAAGCGTCATGTTCTCGGGGTACCCTGGCGCAAACTCGTCTTGCACGGCGCGGTCGTCCGAGACGTCACGCGGGTCAAAGCAAAATTCAACGTCCAGCGACTGCTCCTGCAGGGTCACTCTTCCCTCGTCGGCAAGAGGCATCTCCAGCGCCAAAAGATCGCGTTGTCGCTTGGGCAGCATTTGCGCCTGCGGAGGCTGGTTCGCGTCCTCCAATAAGCACGCTTCCACCAAGATTTGCAAGTTTCTGACGTTTCCGAACTTTGCAGCCAGCCCGATTGCGTACCCTCCCAGCGCGCTTTCTTCGGCGCCGGCGTCGAGCAGGATTTCCAGCATTCGCGGCCCGTTCTCTTTTTCTCGCGCAGCCACGGCAAGCGCCTCGACGAGCGTCCCGGGAACGCGCTCCGCCATCCACTCGACGACGGCAAAGCGGGCAAGGCGCACCGAGTACGACAACGCGTCCAAAGCCTCGTCTTCGCTGACGCCAAGAGACCCGTACGACCACCACGCCACTTGGACGTCGAGGAGGTCGCCAAAGTACCGGACCGCGCGCGTGAGCGGCCCCACGCCACCGCTCGTGAGGTCAAGGGAAAAGTTGCCGGGCGAACCAACGGCGCGAAGTTTTGCGGCAAGCAACTGCAAAACGCCGTTTGGCGGTGCCATTTCGTACTTGTACGGCTCCCCGAACCGCGCCTCTCCAACGCCGCTCTCTTGCGCCTCGTAAACTTTGCGAACCCCCTGCCGCAGCGCCTCATACACAACCGGCGGGTCTCCGGCAATGAAGGGCGCGTAGTACGCGAGCGTGAGCTCAAAAAACTGACGGGCGAGCGGAATCACCCCAGGGAGGCGGTCGCCGTAAAAGTTGTCACCGAGCTCCGCCCAAAACCACACGAGCACGTCTGCCCGCATGGTGTTGCGCCACCGCAAAAACTGCAGGAGAGGCCCGTACGCGACAACATTTTTGTTGATGGCTTTTTCCAGTCCTGCGTACGCGTTTTCCAGAGCCTCTGGGGGAGACAAAACGAGCGGTTCAACTAGCCCGAACGAAGGACCACGTTCCCGCAAAAATTTGTTGAGCAAGGAAAGGTCCAAGAACAAAATGTTGACCGAAAGCCTTTCAACGTTCATGGGCAAGGAGAAGCGGTGAAGGAGCGAAAAAACCCCGAGAAGAAATGAAAATGCGTTTTTTTTCGCCAGCAGTTCACCAATTTTTCGCAAACACCACATTTTATACGGCGTCAATTTTCCAAATAATGCCCTCGCCACTCGCGGAATTTCGCAAGTTTTTTTCGCGCCTTTTTCTCCTCCTCCTCCGCCCTCGTCAAACGCTGCCGTGCGTTGTCAGCAGACTCGCGCAAGGCAGCGTGCTCCGCTTGAACGGCCAGCCAGGTTTCGTAGGACGGCAAAACTTTGCTCCCCTCGGAAAACCCGCCCGGTTGCGAGGGCCCGTACCACTGCGCAATCACCTGCGCCCGGTCCTCGTCCGGGGCAACGTCAACATCGCGGTCTCGGGCGCCGCTTGCGGCGAGCCACTCGTAGGCGCGGTCGATAAAACTGCCAAGGCGGGCCCCGTACCGGGCGCTGTCGCTGAACCCGTCCAAAATCATACCCTCAAAATGGTTCACGCCCCGTATGCCGCGCCGCCTTCCCCCAAATTCGGCCGCCTTGTTGCACGGCGAACAGCATGGAAACAAATTCCACAGCTCGCACGACCCTCCTTTGGCCCAGCTGCATATGTGGGCAATTTCCCAGGTTCTCTTTTCCGTGCGAATCAGCTTTTGCGACTTGCAAACCGGGCACGGGCCCTCCTCTTCGTTGCCGCACCAAAAACGAAACATAAGCTGCCGCTGCGAAAACGAAAATTCGTCTTTGCTTTTTCGCGATCGTCGTTTCGGCGCGTACTCGGACCTCGCAACCGAATCAGATCTATCCGACCGAGCGCGTTTCGTGCCGCCGCCTTCAACAGCGGGGGTCGCGCGTTTTTTTGCCGCCTCCTCCGCCTCGGGGCCCGCCGATTGGCGCGGGGAAAACGCCAACTCGTCGAGGGCGTCGATGGTAAGGAGCGTGAAAGACATGCTTTGCGCGCCTTTTTCGCTCATTGCGCTTGCAGAAATTTTTGCGCATTTTCCCTTTTAACGCGCCCTCGGACGGAGACAGGAAAAAGGGCGCGTGCTTTGCGTAAAAAGGACAAATGCGGCGCCTTTCTACAGCCAGACAACCCGAACGGAAAATTTCAACATGGTCAAAACACAACCGGTTAACGTGTTTTTGGCAAGCAACGACACCTCTTTGCGAATACTGCTCACGCGAAAGAAAGTGCGAAGGAAATTGCGAGAAATAAATTCTAAAGGGGAAGGGAAAAAATGGAAGGGCTGCGTTGCTTTCGCGGCAAAAACACGGGAAACGGCGGCCGAGTTTGCGAGGGCGTGGAAAGAAAAATGCAATGAAACGGGAGGGGAAGGCGAGGCGCGGCGGTACAGCGAAGCGAAAGCGGAAACGGCGGGGCGAGAAATCGCAAAAACAATTTGCGCGCCCGAAGCCCTTCAAAAAGACGCTTTGCGAGAAGTGGCGCCGGGCGCTGAAAGAAAAGGCAAAGTTTCTGGGAGAAACCAAGAAAAAGGAAGGGAGAAAAAATTGCAAGCAACGGCAAACGCGCTGTTGCGCGAGGCCCTGCAAACTCCAAAGGGGCCGTGCAAAAGAGTTGAAGTTGCAGGGAAACGGAAGAAAACGCAGAAAAAAAAGTTTTATCTGGAAAAGTAAAACGTCCGAAAACACAGCGTTTGTTCGCCCGGCGCCACTTCGTGGCAGACAACGTGCACGCAGTAACGAAACTCGTCTTCCGGTTCCCCGCCCCGCTCCTTCCCTTCCTCGTCGGCGCGTTTCCTTTGCCAGGTGCCGGCCCCGTCCTCGCGTTGCCCTTCGTCAGCGTCCGCCCCGTCAAGCTGCAAGTGCACTGCGCGTTCCATGCCGTCCTCACCGCCGCCTTCGGCGACGCCGTCGCCATCGCCGTCGTCTTCCGCCTCCTCTTCGCCGTCGTCGTCGCCGGAGAAAATGCAACTGAACGTAACCTCCACAACTCGCGTTTCGTTTTGCTCGCCGTCAAAGTGCGCGTGGTGGAGGGCCTCCAAGGTCCCCTCCGGGGGCCCTTGAAAAGGCTCGTATGCGTCCAATTCGCGTCGCGTGCGCAAATGCGCGCTTAAGGGGCCGCGCAACACGTGCAATTTTGTGTCCCGGTGCGTGCATCCGGCGGCGAGCATTGCGTCAACGAGCGACTGCAGGGTTTCGTGGACGACGTCGCTTTTTCGTTGGTACAGGCGCGGCAGGAGGACTCCCAAAACCGGCGTCGCCTCGCCCATGAACGTGGGGACCATCTCAGGGGGAATGTTGCGCAAAAAGTTTCCCGACAACAAGTCTTCCTGCACGTCTTTTGCCCGAGCCATTGCCCGCATCAGCGTTTTCCGCCGCTGCGCCTCCTGCGCGCGCGCCTCTCCCCGCACTTGCGCGGCCCGCGTCGTTGCCAGCTCGCGCTTGCTTGAAATTTTCTGGCGCCAGTCTTTCGACCAAATAAACTCCCGGTACTGGGCAATTGCCTCCGGCTGCTCGTCCATGTCCGCGTACCGCGCGTCCTCGTAAACGTCGGGCAGGGTTGGAAGCTGCCCGCCGCCTCCCTCGTCCCCATGCTCTTGCAGCGGCAACTGGTGACGCGAAGCGTCAAAATCGTCTTCCTCTTGATGGTACAACACGCTGCGCGTATACTGCACGCTGCCGCCGGGGATTCCCGGAAGGGCGCGATTTTTCGTAAACGTGCGCGGCTCGTCAAGCATTCGTTCAAATTCATCTTCGTCTTCTTCGCCGGCCTTGCCCTTTGCAAAACCTTTTTTCTTGCGCGCCTGGCTCATTTGCAAAAAAGGCAACCTTGCGGAAACGAGGAAACAAAAAAACACGGTTTTTCGTTGCACATGTGCCCGAAAAAACTTCCACGGAGACGAGTTTCTTTTTTTGACGTTTCTCGCCAATTTCCCGGCGCCGATACCCCTTTAGGGCAATGGCCAAGGCCAAGGGCGGGCAAGGAATGGGACAGGGCCACGCGCAATGGGGAAACTTTTTTTGTCCTTTACCCGCCGAACCCGCAAGCGCAAGGGGTCTTGCGCAGGGCGACGCGCGTGTCTTTGTTCCAGGAATCGCAGCGCGTTCTGGCAGCGGCGGGCCGGGAAGAGGGCAAAGTTGAAGTTGAAGCGCGCCTGCGAAGGCAAGCGCTGGAAGACGAAGAATTCTTGTGGGCTTTGCAGGCTGCCCGCACCAACGGGGGGCACGAGTTTGCCTTGGCCGACCGCTCGCATTGGCTTTGGGGGTCGCTTGACCCCGCCCAAGGGGAGGTCGTGTTCTGGGTGCGGCGCAAAGACCCGTCCCTGCAAACCTCGCACCGCGTTTCCCACGAAACCGTGTTCCCGCACGAGCCAGGGGACGTTTTGCAGTTTTTTGACGCCGAAACACTGCATGAGGCGGGGCGCGCGCGCGTCGAGCGCGTTGCAGTTCGCCCGCAGCAAGGCGGAGACGGCGCAGCGGCGACGGGGTACGTGACGGCAACGCTTTTGCCGGGTTGAGGCGGCTTTTTTATTGCTAAACAATGTTTGCCGTGCACGATTCTGCCACATTGAAATCAGCAAAAGCGACGGTGACGGTGAACGTTCCGGTTGTAGGGGTTGTGTCAACAAAAATTGCGAGACCTCCGTCTTCTGTGGTCTCAGCATCCGACAACTGCTCGTCCAAAAGGGCCAACTCCGGCGGCTCTATGGTAAGCGAGCTGTACGGAACGCCAGAGAACGCTTCGCCGTTCCTGGTGAGCGTGTAAATGGCAACGATCTGCCCGTCTTCTTGTTCAAGCAACAGAGTCGCGCAATCGGCGGTGAGAGAGAAAACATCTGGTCCAGAAATTGGCGGAGACGGCGTTGGCGATCCAAGCTCCTGCGGAAGGACGCTGGTTCCGCACTCCTCGCTCTGCAGGCCCAGCGAGTTGAAGGCGATGGAGATTGTGAAAAACCCCAACGCATCCGCAGTGTCCACGAAAATTTGCAGCGTTCCATCTTCCTGCGTTGCAGCGTCAGACATTTCCACGTTAACGGTGGCCAGGGACCCGGGAGTGAAGGAAACGTCACTGTACGGAATGCCGGCAACTGGGGCGTCGTTTTCAGTGATTCTGTACGTTGCAACAAGCTGCCCGTTTTGCTGGGAAAACGTCGGGCCCGTGCAAGTGCTGCTGAGGAGAAAGTCCCCGGAGCCCGGGGCTGGCTCAACGGCGGGCTCTGACTGGCGCGTGGCGGCGACAATGGACACGGTCAAGGCGGCGCTGGCAAGGAGGCATACGAAGGCCACACACACGAAAAGGGTGGCGCTTGTTTGGCGGTACGGCGAAAAAACCATGTTTCGTTTCCTACAAAACGTTAACCCTTAAAAACGTTCTTTTTTTGCCCCACCCCTAAGAAATGACGAACAATTGGTCTCTTATAGTAAACTGTTGCAATTTTTATAAAATCCACGTCTGTTCCCATTCACTTTGGGGACCCGTCGGCGCGAGCGACGGCATGAATCGGTGCTGAATTGGCGTTTTACAATGCCATGACGAACGCGCCACAATCCCCGTTTTGCACGCCAAACTGGTCGAAAAAGATTGTGATGTTGAAGGATCCGGTCGTCTGCGTGGTGTCAACCAAAATGTCCAAGGACCCGTCTGGGTTCGTTTCCCTGTTTGACAGTCGCTCGTTCAAGGTGGCAACCTCCGGAGGGGTAATCGTGATTCCGCTGTACGGAACACCGGGCAGCGGAGTTCCGTTTTCAGTGAGTATGTAGATGGCAGCCAATTGCCCGGTTTGCTCAGTGAAAACCATGTCAAAGCACATGCTGCTGATGGAGATGGTTTCAGAAACCGACGGGCTTGGCGTTGGCGGCTCCGTCGTGGGTGGGCTTGGCGTTGCAGGGCTCGACGTTGGTGGCCCGGCAAGGCGGGCTGGGCGTCGGCTGTCCGGTGACGGGCGGGTTTGGCGTTGGCTGCGCGGTCCCAGGCGCAGAAGTACCCATAACAACAGCAGGTTGGCGCGTTGCTGCGACAACGGACACGGTCAAAGCTCCGCTGGCGAGCAGACAAACAAGGGACACACACACGAAAAGAGCTCCGCTGGTTCGGCGGGGCTGGACATAGGACACGTTCGTTGCCCGGCCAGTCAACTAACGCAAAACGCACGCTTCCCAGGGTTTTTCAAAAAAGCAAAGAATCTTTGCACTGTATAATGAAAAAATTCTACTTGCTTTGTTTTCGCGAGGGAAACGGGAAAGGAACACAAAACTTGTGCGGTTTTTCTTTACACACACGCTCACAGCGGCAGCCCGGGGCACGGTTTGTTTTCCGAGGGAACCTCAACCACGCTCCGCCCGCCTTCCGTTCGCAAGTTCCAGATCGCCCGCGGGCTTTGCCCGGCAACTGCAGCGCCCCGTCCGCACGGCCACGAAAACGAAGCGCCCCCGAACTTGTCGCCTTGCGAAAACACCTGCGGCTGGCCCAGATCACGCGGGGCGCCAGGCGAAACCGGCGTTTGCCGCGGTCCCCTCACAACGCGCACGGTGTTTTCCGGGGACCCGGCTCGCACGAAAAGCTCGCCTTCCCCGTTGGCAAACGGGCCGGTGCGGTAGTTGAAGACGGCAAGGCACGTCCCGTTGCCAAAGTTGATGTTGCACAGTGCTTCCAAGGCAACGCTCGGTTCTCCGCTCACGCCAACCTCGACAACGTCGTCGTCGGCTTGCACGCGCTGGGCAAGGGTGACGCGGTCGCGCGACAAAATGCCCTCCCCCTCGCCCACCTGCGTATCATCCGCGGTTTTTGCCGTATCAACGGCGGACTGCGAGTCAGGACCGGGAGCTGGCGGCAGCGTGCCCTGCGGGGAATCTTCCGCGCGATGAAAAGCCACGGCACTAACGACAACCGCGGCAATGGAAATGAGACAGGACAAGGCAAGGCAAATGAACAAAAGCCAGCGCCCCGCAGACCACTCCTTCCCTGCCCTCCGCACCGTTCCCGCGGCCGCGGCCACGGGGTATCCGTTGGCGCCGCTGTACTTTTGTTTTCCCGCCGCAGCAATTTGCACACTGGAAATGTCCGCCGACCAGTTTTGTTCTTTAGAGTCGCGGGAAGCCATTTCCTTGCACTTTCAACGCAAAAACAAGGTTTGAAACGCTTTGCGGGCGTTCCGTGCCGCTTTGACAAAAGCGCCGCTCCAATCCTTATAGAGTCAAAAAAATGCGCAATGATAATTTTTTTTCAACCGATTTTGCAAACCGTTAATCGTTCGGGAAATTGATGTCTTCCTCTTCGTCTTCCTCCGCCACCCAGTCCTCCTCCTCTTCCGCCGCGGCCTCTCCCCTCATTACATCGTCTGGCCCTTGCCCCTCAAACGGTGCCATTGCCCCGCTTGACCCCGCTGCCCAGCAAAGATTCTACCGGAGCAAAGCCACGCTGCGGAAGCAAGGCGAAAAGTTGCACAAAAGATTTCACACTGAAAACTTTTTTCTCGTCGTCCGTCCCGCCGCTGCTGAACTCGCGAAAGAAGGCGAAAACTCGTGCAAGGGGAAGCGCTGCCCGAGGGGCAACGTGTGGGTGCACTGCACGCCGGGCGGCGTGGCCGAGCGGTTTTGGGGCGACCCTCGGGCGAAGGCGCTCTTCCACGAGCACATGGCCGCCGCGGGACACGGGTCCCTGCTGGGAAAATTGGTCCGCAAAAAACTCAAAGCCGTCACGGAGCGCAGCGGCGCCGCTTTGCACCACGGGCACGGGCAAGGGCAGGGCGAGGGACCGGACGACGAAAGCGACGAGGGTATGCACGCGGCCCGCAGCAGCGCACTTTTCCAAGACGCCTTCTCCTCGGCAACGCGGGAGACGCACGGACATATGACGCAGCAAATGGACGCCGCCTTGCGGGAGCGACAGGCTGCCGCGGAAAAGGAAAGCGAAAGCGAAGGGCAGCGGTGGAAGGCGGTGGAACGGCGGCGAAAAGCGATTGGCAAGGCTTCGGGGAAACGCGCGGCAAAGGCCAGCTTTTTCGACGGCGACGAGGGCAACGAGTGCGCGCTGGAGCCGTTTGCGAAAAAGGCCAAAAAAGGCGACGGGGGAAAAGGGCCGCAAGTTCCCGCGCAAAAATCACGCGGCGTGCGTCGCGTGGTTGCGGGCGGCAAAAAATTTGACCGGTCCGCAATGCAAAAAGGCAAAAAACGGGGCCAGTATAAAAAACGGGTCGCAAAAAAAAAAATGTGAAATCAAGGACGTTCCCCTTACAGGCGTTCGTTTCGCAGTTTCATTGCCCTGATGAGGCACAGCGTGGGCACCAATCCAAAAACGTTGGGCACGTCCCACTCCGCCCGGGCGAACCACGAAAACGAGTTGACGATGCGCATAAACAGGGCGTCCTCGCCCGCCGCCGCCAAAAAATGCATGAGCGTGTTTCCCTCCCTGTCTTTTCCCTTCAGCAGCGCTTCGGCGAGGGTTCGTGATCCGACTGGTCCAAAGGCAGTCATGTACACCAACGTGGCGCACACGCCCCGCCCGTTCCCGTGCAGAACGGAAAGCATAGCCGCGTTGCGGCGTTTTTCGTCGCCCCTTTCCTCGCCAGCTTCGGCGCCCCCTAAGACAAGCCAAGCCACGACAAGGCACAAGTGCCGCTCAGCAACGGACACGCCAAACGGTTGCGCCGCCTCCGGTTTTTTTCCGTCAAACGAGGGTTCGCCCGTCTCGGGACCGGGAAAGTAAGCCCAACGCAAAGCATTGTCGACGGCACCGCTGGCCCGCAAAACGTCCCGTGAAAGGAGCGGACTTCGAATACGGTTTGCGGGCGCCACCGCAACTTTGCAAAGAATTCGACCGGTTGAAAGCTTTTTGCGCACTTCCGGTGGCGTGCAGAATTGCTGCAAGTTCATGGCACCTTCAAAGCCCGCGTCACTTTCCTTTTCATCGGCGCGTTTTCCGCTGCGAGGCGACCAAACTCGAGAAAGCGGTCCGCTAGGGACGTTGGCGGGGACAGCGCCGCGCGCGCCACCGGCAATGCCGCCGAAGACTACGCAAAAGAAACGATGCTCTGTTTCTGCAATTTGCCATCTGCCCAGTAGGGGATTCATATTTTTTAAAACAATTTACGGTTTTGCGTGGAATGGAATCATGAAAAACGGCAAAAAAAAATTTGTTAAATCGTGGAAAGTTCCACTTGTATGTGGAAAATAGTTTTGCTAACTCGCCAAATAATGCCGCTGCATGTGGAAAATTTTCTATGTGGAAAAAAAGTTTGTCATGAAATATTTTTTTCCACTCGTTAATCGTTCGGCCAGAGGGCTAAAGTGCAACTTTCCAATAGAAAAATGAAATCGCTAAAAACACCCCCCTAACTTTCCACTTCTTTTTTTTTCTCCCCTCCACACCCGCCCGCAAAAGTTCAAAGACACCCTTGAGTACCACAATCCATATGAAAAGAAAGAAATTTTCATTTTTGTTGCCGCATCTTGGCATAGGACGACCGTGGACGAGAAAAATGGAAGTGGAAAAAATTGTGGAAAGTTCCACTTGTATGTGGAAAATATTTTTGCTAACTCGCTAAATAATGCCGCTGCATGTGGAAAATTTTCTATGTGGAAAAAAAGTTTGTCATGAAATATTTTTTTCCACTCGTTAACCATTCGGTCAGAGGGCTAAAGTGCAACTTTCCAATAGAAAAAAAAAATCGCTAAAAACACCCCCCTAACTTTCCACTTCTTTTTTTTTCTCCCCTCCACACCCGCCCTCAAAATTTCAAAGACGTCCTCGAGTACTACAACACCCATTGACAAAAGAAAATTTTCATTTTTGGTATCTCCTCGTGGCGTAGGATGATTTTACATGAGAAAAATTGAAGTGGAAAAAATAGTGGAAAGTTCCACTTGTATGTGGAAAATATTTTTGCCAACTCGCCAAATAATGCCGCTGCATGTTGAAAATCTTCTATGTGGAAAAAAAGTTTGTCATGAAATATTTTTTTCCACTCGTTAACCATTCGGCCAGAGGGCTAAAGTGCAACTTTCCAATAGAAAAATGAAATCGCTAAAAACACCCCCTCAACTTTCCACTTTGATTTTTACCCATCCCAAAACCCATCTTCAAAATTGCAAAGATGGGTTTTCGAAGACATCTTGGTGACGTCATCAGTGTTCCTCTGGAGTGGTTTTGAGGTACAAAAAGGCTGCAGCCTTTTACTCGCTGTAACCTCGATCTACCACGTCATCGACGGGAGCTGGTTGTCATGGCAACGACGATTGCACAAAAAAAAACGTGAAAAGAACAATACCACTCGTGAAAAATCACAGCAACAACGATGAATTGTTGTAATCTGCTGTAAAACAATTTACTAAAAATACTACAAAATTTGTTTGTAAGTTTTTTTTGGGAAATAAAATTTTTGTTACAAAATTTATGCCTTTAAAAGAAAAATTCTTTTGGGACGACCCTTTTTATACTCATGCCGGCCTGTTGCTCCAGACTTCACTATTTTTTTCTCCAACACCATTTTTGCAATTGCAAAGATGGGTTTTCGACACCACCTTGCTGACGTCATCAGTGTGCCTCTGAAGTGGTTTTGAGGCACAAAAGGCTGCAGCCTTTCGCTTTGTACCAACTCAACTCGCCACGCCACCCCACACCCGGTTTTCATGCAAGCGCACGGACTCTAAACGAACGTTTGCCGTTGACGACGACGACGACCAACAGAGAGCGTGCGAGCGCTGTAGAGAGGCGTGAAATTGTTTTGTTTTTTTACAAAAAGTGCGTGATGCTCACTCTGCCCGGGTCCCCGCCATTTCCTGAGCGAGAGGAGGGCGGCGGAAAGTTGAACGACGGCGTCTCCACCGAACCTCCGCTGCCCCCGACTCCGCCCAGTTCGTCGTTGCCGAACCGACCGCCCAGACCCCCTGGGACCGGGCTGTACGGGGTCTGCACGGATTGCGAGCTGACAAAGGTTCCGTCAAGGCCGTTGAGCAAAGTGCCTTGCCCTCCTTGCACAGAGTACCGCGTTTCTAGCGCTTCCGCGCAGTCCGTCGTAACTTGCGAGCACCGGAAATTGCCACCTCCTCCTCCCCTTGACCCTTGCCCGCCTTGGGCAATGAACGTTGCAAATTCCATTGGTCCGGGGATGATGACGGAGGTTGAGGAAGCCCCGCGCCCGCCCAAAGCCTGCACGGTGCCAACGCCTGGCCCGGAAATGAAAGAAGGTTCGCCGTCTCCGCCGGGAGGCGCCGAAAACGGCAAAACCCCGCTCACAGGGGCGCCGCCTGGAGCTCCAGCGCCTCCCGCGCCAACGCGAACAAGAAAATCGCTGCCAGGCGTGACCGGCAGCGTGAATGACTCAACGTACCCGCCCCCGCCGCCTGCCCCGCTCAAGGCACCAAAAGCGCCGTCAAACTGGAAGCCTGCGCCGCCGCCGCCGCCGCCGCCAACCAGGGTCACCCAAAGCAAAGAAACGTTCAAAGGCACAAAAAACGTGTCTTGTCCCGGGGCGAGAAATTCTCGCGTAACGCTTTGCCTCGTCCCAGCTGGACCCGGCGGGCCCGGAGCCCCCGTTTCGCCCGGGTCCCCGGGCGCACCGGCAGAACCGGGCGCACCGGGAGAACCGGAAGGACCAGGAGGGCCGGGTTCCCCAACGTCGCCCAAATCACCTTCGTCTCCGGGTTCCCCCGGGGGACCTTGCATGCCCGGCGGCCCTTGCGGGCCGGTTCGGTCAATGGTTGACAGGGTAACCGCAGAAAAAGAAAGTGCGATCGTGGACAGCGTGCATACCGCGCAAAACACGAGCAAGGCAGGTTTCAGCGGCGCGCGTTGTGACGCTGCGGGGTCTTTCGAAAAACTCATTGCCTTCGTTGGATGGGGGGGGGGGAGGGGGCAAAAAATACCAGAACCTTTGCGTTTTATGTTGCATCACGGCACCCTGTCCGCTTAAGAGCGAAGAAAAAGAAACGCAGAAAGAGGTTCACTAAACAACCTGGTCGCGGCGTTGTGTTGCAAAAACGCCCCCCTCGGCGACGATGCTCCTTTCTTCGTTTGGCGCGCCGGAAAACATTTCGCAAAGCTCTTGCACGCCGCACAAATGGTGCTGCAAGTGTTCCAAATCTGTTTTTCCCTCTTTAAAGGGCCCAATAGTTCGCATTTCGCTCTGAAATTGCTGCAGCAAACTGTTCAAAACTGGATTGCCCCAGCATCCAATAACGTCCTCTTCGGGTTGCTTTTCTTTTTGTTTGCGCAAAAGTTTGCGATTCTCCATAAAAAAGACCGAATATGTGGTTTCGTGATCCTGTCGTTTGTAACGGATTGTCGCGGAGGAACAGTCGAAAGGTGCCGTTTGGGGTTCACGCTTTCCTAGAAGTTCACTGCAAAAAATCGTGGACCACGCAGGTTCCGTCCCCGCAGCTCGTCGCCCCGAGAGCGACCAACGCTTCGCACACGCGCACATGCCCTTCGTTGCACGCCTTCCCATGCGCTTCGTTTAAGTGTGTGGCGCCAAGAGAAACCATCATGCGAACCAGGTCGAGGTGCCCGGCTGTGGCGGCCTCGCAAAGAGCCAAGTCAAAGGCACTTCCTCCCCGTTGCACCGCGAGGCGCGCCAATTTGCAGTGTCCTCCTTGGCAGGCTCCGCCCAGGGCTTGGTCAAAACCGTCAGCGCCGCACTGAATCATGAAATGGGCAAGCTCGGCGCTTCCGCCGATGCACGCACAGCAGAGACCCCCGTTCCAATCGCGCGCTCCTTTGCGAATCATCATTTCTGCCAGCTCGCGCGAACCTCCGAGGCAAGCGTTCAGCAAGCCAGCATTGTACCCGTCAGCCCCGAGTTTCATCATCCATTCTGCCATGTCAGCGCGCCCGCCAGCACAGGCCCCCCACAACCCGTGATTGTAATAGGTTGCTTCGTTGGCAAGCAACAACTCTGCAACGTCGCGCTGCCCGCCTTTGCACGCGGAGAAAAGACCACCAGCCAACCCGCAACGTCCCTGTCGTAAAAGAAGCGAAGCTCCCCAAACGGACCCCATCTCACAGACGTCCTGAAATATAAAGTGTACGTTTTTTCCCTCGTACATCAGGGCCTGGCGAACCAAAGTGAACGACGGACGCCCCTCCATTTCCCTCATTGCGCTCGCCACCGCTTTCTTCGACCCGGCAAAACACATAGCCACGAGAGACGCGTCGTCTAAATTTGCGCAAAGAACTTCGTAAACAGGGCAAATTGAAGGGAACAACAAATTGTGAAGCATAGTTCGGTTTCAAAACGAGAGTGTCTTTGAGCCGATACGCGCCCTTGAAGGAAGCGCAACCGTTCAAACTGAGGTTTTCCTCGCACTTGTCGCCGAGAATGGTTGTATGTTGATGAATTAGCATGAAAGAAACTGAACACCACACCGCATGGGCCCATTTCACTGCGCAAAATTGTGTGCCACGCACAGTCCGTCGCCGCACATGATACTTCCGCAGGCAATCATAAATTCGACAATGTCAGTTTTTCGCCCCAGACACGCTGATTTGATAGCACAATTGAAATCAAGCGCGCCGTGGCGAATCATTGCCTCCGCAAGAATGCGATGTCCGCTGTTTTACGAGTTTTGCAAGGCGTGGTAGAATCTCCGAGGTGTCGTCGGATTCATTTGCACCGCTTGATATCATGAGCTCTGCCGTGTCCATTTGCCTGTACACGCAAGCCATGTACAGGCCCCAGTCGTAGGAGTTTGATCCGTGATCCACTGCAAACCTCGCAACGTCACAGTGCCCCTCTTGGCACGCGCCCAGCAAAACCGGCGTCATCAACATGTCTTGCCCTAAACGTGCACGAAGGAATCGAACCGCCCACATGGATCCCAGTCGGCCCACTTTTACCATGATCGAGTGTTTGTTCACGTTACTTTCCATTGCGAGCACCTCGCGGACCAAAGCAAACGCTGGTCGTTTGTCAATTTCTCGCATCGCGCTCGCCGCCGCCTTTTTTGACCCGCTCAGACACATTGCTGCAAGTGTGGCGTCATCAAGGTGAGCGCAAATTGCCTCGAAAACCGGAGAAACTGACGGAAACAGTGCATTGTGAAGCATAATTTGGTTTCAAACCGTGGTTGCATTTGAGTCGAAATCCACCCGCGACACACAATTCTATTGGAATCATCGTTTTTCTATGGTACTTTTCTACATACAAGTGGAACTTTCCACTATTTTTTCCACTTCCGTTTTTCTTATCTATGCCAGTCGTACCTCAAGATGCTATGACCAGAATGAAGATTTTGTTTCTTTCATAGTCATTGTGTTGCTTGAGGGTGTCTTTGGAATTTTGAGGACTGGTGTGAAAGGTAGAAAAAAAAAGAAGTTGAAAGTTGGGGGGGTGTTTTTAGCGAATTTTTTTTTCTATTGGAAAGTTGCACTTTAGCCCTCTGGCCGAATAATTAACGAGTGGAAAAAAATATTTCATGACAAACTTTTTTTCCACATAGAAAATTTTCCACATGCAGAGGCATTATTGAGCTAGTTAGCAAAAATATTTTCCACATACAAGTGGAACTTTCCACTATTTTTTCCACTTCTGGTTTTCTCATTTACAAACGTCCTACGTCACGATGAGATACCAAAAATGAAATTTTTCTTCTGTTGATGGGTATTTTAGTAATCAAGGGCGTTTTTTAAATTTTGAAGACGGGTGCGGAGTGGAGAAAAAAAAAGAAGCTGAAAGTTAGGGGGGTGTTTTTAGCGATTTTTTTTTTCTATTGGAAAGTTGCACTTTCACCCTCTGGCCGAATGGTTAACGAGTGGAAAAAAATATTTCATGACAAACTTTTTTTCCACATAGAAAATTTTCAACATGCAGCGGCATTATTCGGCGAGTTAGCAAAAATATTTTCCACATACAAGTGGAATTTTCCACTTGCAAAGCGCTTTGAAAAAATACGCAAAATTGGTCAAAGCGCGGGGCCAGCGGCAAAGTTTCACCGCAAATGTTTCTTTTTTATTTACTTACAATTCCTGTTTCTTGACGCGGCAGAAAGCAATTTCTTTCTTTTTTGTAAACTTCGGCGGTGTCATGCAAATGTCAGTGCTCTGTCTTTTCTTCAGCACTCACGATCGTTTCTTCTTCTCTTTTTCGTTTCTGCACCAACCCCGCGCCGCCCTTCACACCCGTATCTCCCGCGCATTCCTTGTGCGCTCGAAGGCGAAGCAAAGCGACCGCGTGCTCCGCGGCGTCGCCTATTGCGTCGTCCAAGGCAGTCACGCCAGGGGGAGGGCGTGGACGCGTGGTCAGGTGCCGGGGCTCAACGCACATATTTTCTTTTCCCTCGCCAAGGACACCTCCCCCTTCGCACAAGGCAACGCACACCCACCCTTCCGGGACGGGGCCGCGCGCCGACTCGTACACCAACCGCCGAAAGTGTTTTGTCCGCGCCGCCGCCCTTGATTGGCACCGGACCCGTACGCGTTTTGGCCCTGTCCAAAGCAAGCACGGCACGGTCGCAGAGGCTGCGAGCGGCTGCGAAACCGATTCCCCCAGCGCAAGCAGCAGATGTTTCCTCGTCTCGCTCACGATCAGCGGGCGCCGGTCGAGCCATTTCCCAAAATGCTCCCGGTCAACATGACAAAGTTCCGTTTTTGCACCGGACCAGTTGCTGGCGTACCCGGCAACGCACCGGTCCCAGGCGTTTCCGGGGACGTGCTCGTCGTTTTGGGGTGCGGACGAAAGCATAACGGTTCCTGCGGGAGCGCGTGAAAAAGAAATGAGAAATGGGTTTTTAGAGACCCCTTTTTTTGTTCCCTTACGACAACAAAAATTCACTTCCTTCTTTGCCCATGCGCGCCTGCGCGACCGGTGCCGCCCCTGACGAGTGTCCGTTTTGTGCCGCCAAAAAATCGTTCAGCAGCGTTTTGCACGCGTGCGGAAGGGTTTGCCACGGCAGCAGCTTTGCCCGGGCGCAGTTTGGGCTGTGGCAGCGCACGCGAAACGTGGCCCGCGTCAGGTCCACGTGCACGTACGCGGTGTTGCTTCTGTGGTACCGGCCGGCCATGCGGCAGTACCTGCCGCGGCAGGAAATGAAAGCCGCGTGCGATTGTGGCTTGTGAACGGCGGAAACCGGGTCGCAGGCGGCTATCTCTGGAACGGCAAAAAGAACCTGCAAAAGAACTTGCGGGAGCGTGTCCTGCTCGGCAACGCTGCAGTCGCCTTGCAAAAGTTGCAGCAAAAGACGGCGCTTTTCGTGCAGCTTTGCGTCGTCATCCGGGCCGCTTTGCCCTTCGTCCCCGGCGGGGCCGCTCGGGACCTCGAGGCACTGCACCTTCTTTTTCGGCGAACCGGCGGTGAGAGGGCTTGGTATTTGCAAAACCCGAACGCGCTCCGGGCGCAGCAAAGTGTCCCCGTGGTGCGTGACCATGGATTCGCGCAACGTCCCCGAAACCGGGTCGCGCGTTTCCCAGCTTTCCCAGGCCGGCTCGCTCTTCAGGCGCATGAGCCGGTTCGGTTCGTTGTATTTACCAGCCCCGTACAAGCGAAACGGCTGGCGGCCGTTGTACACGGAGAAATCAAAAAAAGAAACGCTTTTCCCGCCCGGGCCGGCCACGGAAAAAGAATCCTCCGGGAAGCCACGCAAAAAGCGGGCCACGTCCCGCGCGTCGCCAAAGACGGTTTCGCCGCCGTCGAGCGTCACAATGACGTGCCTGCTAAACTTTCCCGGCTTGCTTGAGTCCAGCACCACCGTGCCGGTGCAGGCGACCGGCGGTGAAAACTCGCGTTGCAGGCGTTCTGCGCAGGCGGAAAGCAAGGCGCGTTGCAGCTCTTCACCGTCGAGGGTTTTGTTGTAAGCCGTGTAAAATTCCAGGTCGAAAAAAAGTTTGCAAGGGCCGGCCAAGACTTCGCACGTGAACCTGTCCCACGCCACCGGCGACTGCAGCATTGCGTCACCCTCGTGCCCGAGCATGGCCAGCTTTCGACGGTTCGCGTACCTGGCAAAAAAGAGGCGGGGGCAAACGACTTCGTACACGCGAACTGTGCGGCGGGTTTCGGCGTAATCAACGCGAGGTTTTTCGTGGGCAAGGACCAAAAAAGGACGCTCGTGCTCGTGCTGCAAATTGGCCCTCCAAGCCAAGGCGCGGTCAAGGGACGTGACGTACGTTGTTCCCGATGAACCGCAGCTCCTTTTGCACTCTTCGCCATCGGCAGCGCGTTTCTTGGCAGAGACAGCCTGAGAAAACGTTTCTTTTGCCAAGGTTTTGTCACGGTCAACCAATTTCAACGCTTTCCACTCGGTACCGTCTACTTTCCGCGTGTTCGGTTGATGTTGCTGCTGCGCACAAAAAACTCTTGAAAGGACTTTGCCTGACGCGGAATCCACTAAGTCTTTCCAAAACGGCCTGTTTTTGTTCCTCCACGTTTCGCCCACATCGTGCACGTGAAAAGAACCCGTCCCCTCCGCGGAGTAAGTCTCGTTTTCCCCGGCACCGTCCATGCGGACGCGGGCACCGCGCGGGAAACCCTGCTGCAAAGGCGCGGGAGAGGCAAAAAAGGCCCGAGCAAGTGCCTTGTAAATGCGGTTTCACCTCATTTTCCGCGGGTTCGGCGAAAATGCTTTTCTCGCCGCACAATTCACTTTCATCATTTGTCGCTTTCTTTCCCGACATTTTCCTCTTTTTTTTCCTCGTTTTCCTCTTTTTCGCAACCTTCCTCGACCGCGCCGGATGCGCCGGTTTCTTTTTTTGAACCCGCAACTTCTCCGTCACTCGCGTCGTCGCTGCTGTCGCTGTCGTCGCTGCTGCTGCCGCTGCTGTCGCTGTCGTCGCTGCTGCTGCCGCTGCTGCCACTGCCGCTGCCGCTGCTGCCACTGCCACTGCCACTGCCGCTGCTGCCGCTGCCGCTGCCGCTGCCGCTGCCGCTGTTGCTCGATTCGTCTTCGTCCGTAAATTGCGCATCTTCTTCTTCTTCTGCCTCCTCTTCACCTGCCGTCAACTGCACCGTGACCGCGTTTCCGTTTCCAGTGTCAGTTGACACGATCCACGAGCACTCTTCGCTGTCCTCTCCTTCTTCAGACAAATTTTCGTCTTCCGAAGGCCCAAGCGATATTGACCCGTCGTCGTCGTCGTCTTCGTCGCTTCGTTCTTCTTTGCTTTTCTTTGCGGGGCCGGTTTTTTGTTTCTTTGCCGCAGAAACGGTGCCCTTGCCGGACCCGCCAACTTTCTTCCGTTTCCCAGCCGTCGAAAGTTTGCTGCTGGCGCCGTCCTCCGGGGGCGACCCTTTTGGTTCGCTGGACAAGCGAAAGTGAAACCGTCTGCGCGCTTCGGTTCCGTGCATTTCCCATTGCAAAGGCAACGAAGACAGTGCCACGCGCATGGTTCGGTCCGAAACCGCCAAAGGAACGCGAAGACCGTCGTTTTTCTCGGCGTACTTTGCCTTGTCAACGCCTTCTGCCCACGTTTTGTACAGCCTGCAAATGCGCGCCATGGGCATTGCCGTGACGTTCTCGTCCTCGACGAGATTTTCCGTAAAAAACCTTGCCACCGCCGTGCAAAACGTCTTTGAAACGTTCTTCGGGCTTCCTTTTCCGGACGATTCGCCGTTTTCCTTTTTTTCCGCTGCCTCGTTGGCGCCGTTCTTCTTGTCCCCTTTCTCTTTGCGAAGCTCTTTTTTTTTCTGCATCTTTCCGGCACTGCTGCTGCTGCTGCTGCTGCTGCTGCTGGCAATTGCAACGGATTTGCCGTCGTTTGCGTTTTGCGTTTCGCTGCCGGGATCACCCGCGCTACGCAGCGGCTCTCGGACAAGTTTCGTGGCCATGTCAATCTTGCTTTGCATTTTGTCCATTTTCTCTTTGTCCACGATGCAAATGAACTCGGCCTGTTCGCGCGTCAAATCCAATCCGCAGCCGATGGAAAAGACGAGTGCCAGGGGAAAATCAAAGGAAAACCCTTTGCTGCGCTCGGCCAAGTGCTTGCAGTGAATTTCCGTGACGTCCATGCACTTGCTCAGGAACAGCATGCACTCGCGAAATAAACGCAAATCCAGAAGGCGCTCGTAAATTTCTTTTCCCTCTTCTTCCATCATTGAAATTCTCTTTGCCGTTCCCATGACCAGACGGACAATGTCGTGGGCCGTGGGAGAGTCGTGGTCTTTTTTTTTCAACGCGCGCAGCGCCAAAATCAAAGCGCGCGCCTCGGCGCCGCGTTCTTTGACCGGTTCAAAGTTCATGCGTGCAGGGAAAGAAAAAGTGGAAGAAGTGGAAAGGAGAAAAGAAAGCGGTGAAATGGGAAATGAAAAGGGTTTGGTTTCGCAAAATTTGTGTTTTTTTCTTGTAAAAAGTCAAATTTTTTGCGTTTACTGACCGTTTGCCTCAAGCGTTCGCGAATTTCCCCCGTCGTCTTTTCCTCATGAATTCGCAGGAGAAAGAAGGCATTTGCGCCAATGTTCCGTTTTCTGATGAAGAACAGCTTGAAATTTTGCCTTACAGAGACAACCTTGTCCAACAGCTCCTCGCTTTTCGCGCCGGGGCAGGTGTCTTCCACGCAGCAAGGTCCCTTCGCCGGCGCGAGGAGCAAGTGCCCTGGCCAAATCCTGCGACGGCGTATCAAATGTTATTTTTTGAGCGCCTCGACCCGTACATTGTCGCCGCGGTGTCGCGCCTGTACGCCGGGCAGGGGCGGGAAAACGTGCGCCTTTGCGGGCGCGTCCTCGCGGGCGCTTTGCCGCGCGTCGGATTTTTGTACGTGTTTCGCCACGAGCGCGACTCGGGCGGGGTGGTGAAAGTTGGGAGCACAACGCGCACGCCGGAGACGCGCGTGCAGGAGTGGAGGACGCGATTGCAGGGCGCGAGCGGCGCCGGAAACGACCAGGTGACGCTCTTGTTTTCGCAGCGCGTCCCCGGGCATTTGGTGCACTTCGTGGAGCGCGTCGTGCACGCTCTTTTGACGTGTCAGTGGGTGTCTGGGCGAGTTGACCGGGTGCGCGGGGTGAAATTGACCGAGTATTTTTTTGTTCGCAACTTGCAAGCCCTTCGCCTGCTCCTTCAGGCGGCGGCGGCGCATGCAAAGGTTACGTTCCCGAAACCTGCGCAATGAGTGCGCGGAACACGTGCAATGGCAAGGCAAAAAAAAGGGAAAAAAATAGGAACAGCAGAAAAAGACCGGAGAGGGAAAAATAAATAAACCAAACCCAAATTTGACCCCTTCTCACATCAGGAACCTTTTTTTTCCACTTTACCATGTCGCAAACGCAGGACGACGTTTTTGTCGCGAAGGCCCTCGCCGCCGCCGGTTCGCCCAAGAAAAAGGAAAAGAAGGCGAAGAAAGGGAAAGAGAAGGACACGGAGGCAATTTTGAAGGGCGTTGAAAAAATCAAAATTTCCAAGAAAGGCGTGCCGGCCAAGGAAAAGAAGAAGGGGAACGACAAGGCGGGTGCGGCGGTTGAGAAGAAGGAGCGCAAGAAGCGCCGGAAGAAGCACGCCATTCGGGAGATTCGCAAGCTGCAAAACAGCACGGACCCCGTGCTGGCAAAGTCAAGTTTGCGGCGCGTCATCCGGGAAACCGCGCACGCAACGAAACCCGACGTGCGTTTTGAAAAGAACGCCCTGTACGCGCTGCAGGAGGCCACGGAATCTTTCATGCACGATTTTTTCACCACTGCCATGGATCTTGTCGTGCACCGCGGCGGGATCACGCTCGAGGAAAAAGACACGACCTTGGTGAAGCGCATGATGAACTACCCCTTGACGACGGGCTCATCAAACCGAGACAACTATTGATCTGCTCGTCACGCCGAGCGCGCAGGCGATTCTCGGAAAGGGAAGGCGAAAAAAAAGTGAATTTTTCTTTTCTTTTTCGTACCGGTTGTTTTCCTTGAAACCCTTTTTCTTGCGGATTTTTCGTTTTCTTTTTTCCGTTTTAATGCTTAGCGGCGTCAGCGAACGCGTTGTCGAGCGCACCGGCGAAAAAGTGCGCGGTTCTCCAAGCGGCACCGGCATCGTCAACGTGCAATTTGACGTTATGAACGACGAGGAAGTCTTGGCCTGCTCGGTCGCTGACATTGACACGCCCGACATTTGGCTGTCCGGGTCCCCGGTGCCCGTGAAAGGCGGCCTCCTTGATCCTCGCATGGGCAGTCTTGGGCGCGAGGTTCCCTGCGAAACCTGCAACGCCACGCACTCGTGCCCGGGCCACATGGGGTCAATTTCCTTGCCGCGCGCCGTCCTTTGCGGAAAAGCCATTGAGCGCGTAAAAACGCTCCTCCGGTTGCACTGTCACCATTGCGGGACGCTTCTTGCCTGGGGCGAGCGGCGGCGAGAGGCGTTAGAAAAAGCGGAAAACGCGTTGCGGTTCAGCGGCGGCGACAAGGACCTTGCCTTGCACGTCCTTGCCACGGCCCTGGGCACGGTCGGGAGCAAGCCAAAAGACGACAAATCGTTTAACGTTTGCCGGCCCGCGAAAAATGCCGGAGCCGTGCCGCGGGGAGGAGCGGAGAATGCGCCGCCGGAGGAGGGTTCTTGGTGTGGGCGGGTGCAGCCGCACTACTGGATTAACAAGGCAAAACGTTTCGGCAAGTGCACGCCCAGCGGGCGCGCTTGGTTCCTTTTGCGGGCGACGTGGCCTGACCGGGACCCTGAGCGGGCTACGGCGCCGTTTGTGGAGGTGAACGGCGTTGCCGGAAAGACGTTTTCCTTGACCGGCGAGCGCGTTTCTTTTCTCCTCGAAACGGTTCTCCGCGGGCAAGCCATGGTCCCCAGCGTGTTCCCAACGCAGCACGACGCCCGCGTGTTTTTGGAAGCCTTAACGCCGCGCGTGTTGCCGGTTTTGCCGCCGCAAGGGCGCCCCACCGACGGCGTCTCCCTCGCCTGCGGCCCCGCCGCGCCAGGGGAAGGGGTCCTGCGGCTGAACGACGTCACAAAACGGTACCGGTTTGTGTTGCGGGCGGCCATGGCTGTGAGCGAGAAAATGAGCACGTTCCAAGGGGAAGGGGCGGCAAAGCGCGGGCGCGACGGCGCGCGAAGGCTGCCGCTTGCCGCTCGCGTGTTAAGCGGCCCCTGGGAGGAGAGCACCATGGAGGACGACGTGCTGGAGGACTCGTACGCGGCCCTGCAGCAGTGCGTGGACGCGCTCATGGACGAAAAGTCCGCGTCCGCGCCGCCTCGCGGGTGCGAAAACTTGTCCCTCAAAAGCGGGGCCCGGTCGCTTGCCACCGATTTTGACCACAAAAACGGGCTCATGCGCGGAAACATACAGGGAAAACGGAGCAATTTCACGGGCAGGTCCGTGATCACGCCGGACCCCAACATGCCCCTTGACGTGCTGGCGATTCCCGGAGAAATGGCCGATCGCCTCACGGTCCCGGTGCGCGTGAACGACCTGAACCAAGGAAAGTTGACGGTTGCGGCCAGCTGCCAAGACACCGTCCTCCGGTGCCGGGACGTTGGCGCCTCGACGCGGTCCGTCTTTTTCGACGACAAAAGCGCGCGCGATTTGAATTACAAGCCCTGGTCGCCAAGCGACGAAGGCCCCGTTCCCGTTGGGAGCACGGTTGAGGTGACGGTGCGGCAGGCGGTGGACGAGCTTGGCATGACGCAGAGGTGCATTTTCAACCGTCAGCCCACGCTACACCGCCCCAGCATGCTCGCCGAGCGGATCGTCGTCACGCCCGGCGCGCGAAAAACGCTGGCCTTCAAGGAAACCCAGGTGACCGGGTTCAACGCCGACTTTGACGGCGACGAAATGAACGTGTACTTGCCGCAAAGCGAGACGGCGCACGCGGAAATTGCGGAGTTAATGGGCGTTGAGCGGCACGCAAAGCTGCCGCGCAACGGCGGCGCCTGTTACGGGGCAATTCAGGACACGCTCACGGCCTCGTACCTGTTCACGAGGAAGGACGTGTTTTTTGAGCGGGACGAGGCCATGGAAATGGTGATGAGCGCGGCAACGCAGTACGCGCTCCCGCAAGAGCGGCAGCTTCCGGCGAACGCTCTTCCGGCGCCGGCCATACTAAAGGCGCCCGGGGCAAAAGGTCCCTTGTGGACGGGCAAGCAAATGGCCTCCCTTGCCCTGCCGCCCTGGCTGAACGTTGACAGGCCGCGCGGGCAGGACGCGGAAGACTGCGTGGGCGGGGGGAAAACGCCGGGCAAGGGGCAAACCATTGACTGGCCTTGGTCCGATTGCGGCGTCTTTATTCGCCAGGGCGTTCTCCTGTGCGGCCGTTTTGACAAGAGCGCCGTTGGGGCGCGAAGGGGCAGCGTGGGCGACTGCATTGAGGGTAGCGCCGTTGACGGGGGCGGAAGCGAGGGAATGGCGAATTTTTTGAACTGCCTTTCCGCCCTTGCCGTCCAGTATTTTATGCAGCGCGGGTTCAGCGTTGGCCTTGCCGACATTATGCTCCCCAACGAGGCCATGGAACGCGTCAACCGGGCCGTTGACGCGGTTGACGGAAAAATGCGAGAAATTGTGCGCCGGCACCAGCTGGCGCCTCGAAATGCTGGCGTGTGCGGGGTGGAGGACGCCGTAGACGCCCTTGAACGCGATCTGATAGCGACGCAGGACTCGTGCAGGAACGAGGCCGGCGAAATTGCAACGGCCGTCGCCACGAACGTCCCTGAAAATCGGCTGAGCTCGTTTTTGGTTATGGCAAAAGCGGGCAGCAAGGGGTCGGCCATTAACTTTCAACAGGTGACCACGTGCCTGGGCGGGCAAATGATTCAGCACCGGCGCGTTGTGGACCGGTTTTTGGGCGACGCCAACGCGTCGCGTCCCGCCCAGGAGCGGGTCTTTCACTTGCCCGCGGGGGGCGCCGTGCAGGTGAAGCGCGAGGCGCTTGGCAGTTCGAGGGCTTTGACGTTTGGCGGGCGCGGGAAAGTGCGCGCGTTTTCGCATTTGCGAGACTGCGAGTACCCGCTTGCCGAGGCGGGCGGGTTTGCACGTAACTCGCTCCTCGCCGGCCTGACGCCCATCGAGTTCATGTTCCACGCAATGGGCGGAAGGGAAGGCTTGAAAAACACGGCAAACGACACGGCGGACACGGGGTACGCGCAAAGGAAAATGATCAAAAACTTGGAAGACGTTCACGTTGCCTACGACGGAACCGTTCGCAACTGCGCGGGCGGCATCGTCCAGTTTTGGTACGGACCCGACCCGTGCCGCTCAAAACCCGCAAAGTCACGCGAGGACGCCGCAAAAAGCGCGCGCAACGCCGATTGGAGCGCGTTTCCCGGGCCGGGCAGGGGCGACGACGCGGAAGAGATTGCCTTCCGCGACGCCTGCGAAGCGTTTTCGGGCGGCGCGCGGGTCGCTCGGGACGAGGCGCGCGCGGAGGGAAACCTTCGCGCCGCGGTCCTTGCCCGGGTTTTGCCAAGCACGGGCGCCGCCCAGGTTCCTTGCCTTGTCCGGCCTGTGATTGAGGAGGTTTTGGGAAACGACGCCCTTTTCAAGCGCCTTCGCATCATTTTTGCCCGCATCACCGAGCGGTGGGAGCGCGAAGAGGCGCCTCGTGATCACGCCGGGGCGTGGCCTTGCCTCCCGCACCACGACAAGCGCGCAGAATTTTTTTGGCGTCTTTGGCGCGAGCAACGCGATGCCGCGTGCCGGGAATTTGGGCACGACCCGCTGTGCATGGTGCGAGGCATGCGCGAGGTTCGCGCCTGGTTGGGTGAAACGGTTCGCGAACCAAACCCGCATTTTGAGGGCGACGTTTTGTGCGAGCTGTCTTCGCGCGCCTTAACTTGCAGCACACACGTCTCGTTGCAGCACCTGAAAGCCGTTCTTGGCGCGTTGCGGGCGGCGTACTTGAAATGCTCCGTGACGCCGGGCGATTGCGTCGGCGTGCTGGCCGCGCAAAGCCTGGGCGAGTCTGCAACGCAAAAAACCTTGAACTCGTTTCACGTCGCGGGCACGAGCGCCGCCACGGTTGGTGGCGGGGAGAAGTTTGCGCAGCTTATTGCCGCCACGCCGGCGTGCAAGCAGCGGGGGCGGCAAGTTGTTTTGCAAGGCTTCACCGAAGCCGCCTGCGCCGCGCAAGCGGGCTTTGTTTTGCAAAAAAACACGTTTTTCGACATTGCCGTCGCCTATTCCGTCGCCTACTGCCCTTTGCAAGGGCATGTGTTGAGCGAGCGTTTGGAACCTTGCGGGGAACCTGGCTCTGGCGACGTGCGCGTGACGCGAACCGTGGTTTGGTGTCCCGAAAATTTATTTTCCGGCGGGCCCGTTCCATGCCCGTTCGTTGACGAGCGAGAGCGCCTTGTTGCGCAAGACTTTTACGCGACCATGCCAACCGTGCCCGTGGAAGGGCACCGGGAACCCGTGCACGAGGGGGAAGGCGAGGAGGACGATAACGGGCTGTGCATGGAGGCCCCGACCATGTTTTGTAGCTGGGAGGTTCCGTTTGTGGAAGCGAACTCGTCCGGGGCTTGCCCGGGCAAATGCGCAAGGGAGCGAAAAGTTGCCCTGCAGCAGGACCCGCAAAAGCACGCGACGCAAGTTCCCGCGTGTTTTGGTTCGTTTTTGCTGGTCCTTTCTTTGCGGGCCGAGTGGTTTGAAAAGGCAGGCCTTTCCCAGTCGCTGGGCGGGGTGAGCGAGTTTATTTCGCAAACCGTGTTCCGGAGCGACGAGGCCTTTGTCTGGATGACCCCGGACACGAACGCGGGCGGTCCGGCCGTGGAAGACGAGGACGGGCACCGGTGCGTGAAAGTGTACGTGCGGGCAAAACTTTGCGGCGCAAAAAAGAAAAAGACCGTCCCCGACGGGGAAACCGCCACCGGAGAGAACGAAGGCGACGCGTGCGAGGAGGCTGCCGGCGGCGCCGGCGAGGTGCGCCTCCTGCAAGAAATGCTGCAGCGCCTGTTGCGCGCCCCGATCTCCGGGCCTCGAGGCCCCGGGCAGATCAAAAGCAAAATCGTTGAAGGCGGGAAAAGCGTTGTCTGCGACACGGAAGACTTGCAGTACGTGCTTTCTTTGGACGGCGTCGACGGAAGGGACGTGGTAACGAACCAGGTGAGCACTGTTTTGAAGATTTTTGGCGTTGAGGCCGCTGCAACGCTCCTTGCCCAGGAGTACGAAAGCATGGTGCAAAGCGGCGGGGGAAGCGTTTCACCGCAACACACGACCCTCGTCGCGGACGTCATGTCGCAAACCGGCGAAATTTTGGCATTTGACCGGCACGGGATCACGAAACGCCACAGCGATTTCCTCTTGCACGCGAGTTTTGAGCGAACCTCGCACACCCTGCAAAAAGCTGCCTTTGGCGGACGGCGCCTGCAAACAAAATTCATGTCGCCGAGCGCGGCCGTGATGTTTGGCATGCAAGCGCCGACGGTGGGAACGGGCGCGTTTTCCGTGTACCTCGACACGGACGCCCTTCGCGCAATGGAGCCAGTATTTGACACTGGCGTAACGGAAACCGCGCGCGCCCTTGAAAACGACGATTGCGTCGTTTTACCGCGGCACGGCACGCCCGCCGTGCAAGACGTCCCCGAGTGGATGCGCGAACGGCAGTTGGCGTACTCACCCGGCACGGGCGCGGACGATTTGTGCGTTTTTTCGCCAGTTCGCGCGGACGGAATGGAAATTGACGAAGACGAGGGCGATGGTGCACGGAACGAAATCAACGGAGCGCTTTCGAAAAAGGCGGGAAAATCTTTCCGCCCACGAGATTTTCCCCTCGCAAGCGAAGCGCGCAGCGAAACGGATTGGGCAGATTTTGCAAGGGATTGTCCCTCTTTTACGCATGGCACTTCTTCGCCAGTTTACAGCCCGTCTTCGCCCGCGTACAACCCGTCTTCGCCCGTGCACGGAGTTTCTTCCCCTGCCTACAGTCCGTCGTCGCCCGCATACGAAGTTTCTTCCCCCGCATACAGTTCCTCTTCGCCCGCCTACAGTCCGTCCTCGCCCGCCTACAGTCCGTCCTCGCCCGCCTACAGTCCGTCCTCGCCCGCCTACAGCCCGTCCTCGCCCGCCTACAGCCCGTCTTCGCCCGCCTACAGCCCGTCTTCGCCCGCCTACAGCCCGTCCTCGCCCGCGTTGAGCACGTTTCTTGGGGAAACGTGCAGCCCAACGTCGGCAAGTTTTGGCGAAATCCATGAAGCGGCAAGTTCACCGGCGGACGCGCAAACGAACTACAACTACGAAAAATTTGCAAATTTCCCGGCCAAAACAATTTCCGCCGACGCAGGCGTCGTTCAGGACTTGCAAAAAAGAATGAAAGTGCAGTGAAACAGAATGGGAAAAGTATAAAAGCGGAGAAAGTGGAAAATAAGTTGGTAAGATCGCATTTCGCCGAACACCGTCTCGGGTAACCCAACTTTCTCCGCGCACGCGCTTTTCTCCTTTTTTTTCCTCTTTTCTGCCGCATCCTCAACAACACCGCCATGCCCATCAAGAACAAAGTCAAAAAGAACAACAAGCGCAAGTTTGAAGCGGTAAGTTGAAAGCGAAAAAAGGTCCATGCCGTTCGCCGGAAAGCTTTTTGAACTTTTCCTCACCACGCCCCCAGACGCAACTTGTTCGCACTACCAACCCCCAGAGCGTTCCTGTGGTACGTTTTTACGACGCTGTTGGGGGGTGGTATTGCGTTTGCGGGGGTTTTTGGGGGTTTTCGACGTGCATGTGGTGTTGTTGCAAGAAGGTCCATATGGACTTTCAACTTTCCCGTTTTTTGTATTGTATTTTTGCGCAAACTCAATACCACCCCCCACAACGTGTTCGAAACACTTTTTTGCAACACCTGAAGGGGGTGGTATTGCGTTTGCGGGGGGTTTCCGGGGTTTTCGACGTGCATGTGGTGTCGTTCCGAGAAGGTCCATATGGACTTTCAACTTTCCCGTTTTTTGTGTTGTATTTTTGCGCAAACTCAATACCAGCCCCCACAATGTGTTCGCCTCCTCTTCTCGCGACTGACCCCGCGTAGGAAGACAACATTCCGCATCATTTGGACGTTCCGTACGACTCGGAAGACGAGGCGTGCGAAGTGGCCCCCAAGGCGGCCAAGAAGCAAAAGAAGCAGAACCTTAGCAAGGGCAAAGCGAATGTCCCCAATAAGAACAAGCCGATGGATTTCTCAAAGGAAATTGGGAAGGAAGTTACCTTTTCCGACGGCGAGCAATGGGTGCGCGTGATGGTGCTCCCGAACGACGAGGTCAGAATCGTCAACCTTCGCCTCCGCAAGTCGAACCCGCTGGTGAAACGGAAGTCCACGCAAACCGTCGAGAACTGCCTCCTCGCCGCGTTCCAAGCCTTTGACCCGGATCAGCGGCGCATCATTGCCGCGGGCGCCGTCGTTCACGAAGGCTCTTCCGACGAAGAGGAAGGCGAGGCGGAGTTGCCGATTGTGGTTCGCTCTCGCCCGCCGCCGCCGCCGTCCTCCTCCTCCTCTTCGTCCTCGAAAAAGGCCGGAAAAGGCGCGCGGAAAGCTGAAAAGGTGCCGAGCATCGTCGAAAAAGCGAGCAACGAGAAGAAAACGTTTGACGAGCACAAGTGGGCTCAAAAAACGGTTATTGGCTTGGGCGGCAAGTTCCCGCGTGGCATGAGCGGAGAAATCAAAAAAATCGATGATTGCGATTTAACGTACGACACGTACTTGAAGTGCGAGCGGGCTTGGGTCCTGAACAACACGGTTTCGCTTTTCGAGGACGGCCTTCCGCAAGAGAACGTCGTTTCCGGGGCGCTGTACCCCTCGTGGGTGGGGCAGGCAATGCCCGGCAACGGGAAAGGCCGCGCCGCGTCTCCCAACTGGAACGCCGCCGGCGAAGTTGACCTGCAAGTCGCCCCGCCGCAGCTGCCCAACATCAGGAAGGGGTTCTTTGAGGAGAAGGACATGTTCGTCCCGGCGGCGACGGCGCTGAAAAAGTTTGACACCGTGAAGCAGTCGGCCGTGCACTGCATCGACACGCTCATGAGCAAACTGTCCCCGTTCATGGAGGGCATGACGCGAAACGAGGTGCTGCAAATGGAAATGCACGCGAACAACAGCATTTCGTACATTAACAAGTTGTGAGGGCAAGCGGGCAGGGATCCGTTGCCGAAGTCTAGTGAAAAAAAAGAAAATGTTTTGCAAAAAAAAGATTTACAATTTTAAACGTTTTTGCCGTTTCGCGGGGCGCAGAGGGCAGCCCGCAATTTTTTCCACTTCCCCGCGTTGCGGTTCGTTTCCGTGCGGAAACTTTCCTTTCCGCAAGCGCCACGAGGGCACCGCTTCGTGAACCATGCTGCCCAACACGTTGGCGTCGAGGGCGCGCAAAAACCGACACCGCAACGTGCCCAAGGCGGCAACGCGGGCGTCAAAAAAAGCGTCAAAAGCGACGCGGGTCCAACGGATAAGGAAGCTCCGGTCGCGCTTGTACAAAACGCAAAACGGCTTGTTTGTTTCGGCAACGTAAACGTGCACGGCCCGCGAGCGCGTGTTGTGGCAGACGACGCGCGTGGCAGGAAGCGCCAACCGGCGTGCCGCCGGGAGGACAACGTCAAGGCACGGAAAAAAAAGGCACTTCACGGGCGACCCGTTTCCGAGGGCCGCAGCGGCGCTGGCAATTTTTGCGCGCCCTTTTCGCAGCGCGTCAACCGCGTCCCAAAGCCCGGCAACGCCCGCGTGCGTGCCAACCGGACCAAAATCGCTTTGCGTCCACGAGGTTTCCTCGCCGTCGCGCCCGTGAGCAACTGTTTTCTTGCGAAACGCCGTCGCACACGCGTAGGCAACTTTCGCGTCGCCCAAAACCGCCGCTTCGCGCGGGTCAGGCATGACGGCGACCGTCCCCCCGCCGGTGTGCGCCAGCCAACGGCGCGCCAGGCCCAAAACTCGGTCGCCGCTGGGAGCCCCGGTAACGCTTGAAAAAGTTTGCTGAAACGGAATTTTCAAGGGCCCCCCGGCGGAGTACGTGAACCCATGGACAACAGCGGCAAACGCCTGGCAAACGACGGCAAAATGCTCGTCCAAAGAGTCGCCTTCCTCCAGTTTAATCGCCGCTTCGCGGACGGCCCGCGGGAGGGCGTAATGCCTAAAAAACGTGCTTGCCGGAATGGAAAGCGCGGCAGCGGCGCGCAAAACGGGCTCTCCGTGCCACGCGGCCCCGTCTTCCGGGGTCGTGAACGGGGACAACCTCAACGGGAACGTGCCGCACGCGTGCTCTTCGCCAAGTGCCGCGCCCTTGACGGCGTCAAAAAAACGGTCACCGCCTATTGCGTGACGCAAGGAGGCGAGGATGGTGCATAGTTCCGAGTGAAATTGGAAAAGCGGCCGCACCAGTCCCTGCGGGTGGTCTTGCCCGCGCAGGAGAAGCGTCGCCTGCTGCCCGGCAACGCCCGGCACGTTGCCGGTCAAGGCGAAAGCGCGAAACATGCTCACTTCGCGGGCCTCAAGGGGGAACCCAAAAGCCACCGACACGCGCAGGCAATGGGCGTCGTTGGCCAGGGCAGGGTTCACGGGAAACGGAGGAAGGGAGAAAAAGTTTCCCGGGTGCAGTGTGTTTCCGCGCAAGCCCAAGGAAACCCCGTCACTTTCGCTGGCGGAGTCGCTTTCGCTGCCGCCGACGCCGTTCCAGTGGTAAACGTGACCCTGCAAACCTGCAGCACCCAAGTTTCCGCCACCCGCAGACGACACGGATCTGGTTTCGCCCATGAAATCAGACTCCTCCGTGACGGCGGTGATGATGGCGTTCAATGGGTCAAGGCGCAGCATGCCGCTCATTGCGTAGCGGAGGGCCAACCCGCGGTACAAGGCCGCCGTCTGGTCCGCAACTTCGTGGCGCGTTATTCGCCGCCAAGCCGCGGCCGCTTCGGGGCAAGTTCGCGCCAAAGAATTCGCCGAGGCAAAATCCAAGCGTTCAAGGGAAATGCATTGCAAAAAAACCTCACGAAAACAGAATTCCATAAGTTTGGTTAGAAAAAGGTTTTCTTTTCGTAACCTGCGAAAACCACTTATTTTTGCGCGTCGCCGGGTCTCTTTCTTTTTCACCGGAAAGTCTTTCATTTTTGAAATACCATGCGTCACTTGCAAGAGGCACTTTTACACGCCGAGGAATGCGCGTCAACTTTGCGCGGCATTTTGCGGGCCGCACGGAACGGGATGGTGGCGGAATCCGTGACCCTTCTCGTGCCCACGCTGCGAAACGACTTTGCCGTTTTTGCTCGCCACGCTGGCGCTTTGCCGGCGCCGTATCAGGCGTCAATGCGCGTGGAGGCGGTTGTCGAGGCGGCGAACCAATTTCACACTCTTTCGCAAGTTGTGGCCATGCGAGAATCGTGCGCAAACGGGACTGAGGGTTTTGTTTTAAGTACAAAAGAGGCTTTGCAAGTTTTGGACGAGTGCATTGCCGCCGGACACGACATTTCCTCCCGCGACGGGGAACCGATTGGCGGGGACGACTGCTCGCTTGGGGGCGCTGATTATTCGGGCGACTCGCAAAGCGAAGGCGACTACGAGGGCGAAGACGGCGACGAAAGCGAGTACGAGAGTTCAGACGAGTCGTTCATTGGCTCCGACGAGGAAAGCGAAGAAGGAGCGAGGTGCGAGGTGTGCGTGCAGGCGGAACTTCGACAAGTGATCGACGCCATGCGCAAAAAAGACCCGCGTCCCCTCCTTCCGAACCCGCAAATCGATAGTTCCCAGGAACGGCCGCCCGGATGCCTGTGTCAATTTACTTCGCAGGCGGCGGACGTGGCGTAAAAACCCAATGAAAAAAGAAAAAGAACGAAAACGCAAAAGACGGCGCGGGAAAGTTTCAACTTGGACCGGGGGCGCCATTGCGAAAATTATTAGCGGAAAAACTCTTGCAAAGTACGGGAAGGACTGGCGCCCGGTGAAGGCGCTGGAGCCGGTTGGCAGGGGCGCGAAATGCGAGGAAAAGTAAAGGCGAGCAAGGACCGGGTAAACCAAACAAAACTTTGTTCCATTTTTTGTTTCCAAAAACGAACGCATGAGCGCGTCGCCGTCAACGATCGTAACCCCTGGCGCCGATTCTTTGCAAGGGCGTGTGGAGGCGCCGTTTGACGGAGAAACGCTGATCAGCGTGGTTGACGTCCCGCAACTCACGCAAACTGAACTCGAGTACTTGCACTTTGCCCGCGCAGGAGGCAGCACGTACGGGGGAATGGTGTGCCAGGAAGTGGTGGTTCCCTTTGACGAGGGCGAACCCGACGAAGCGAAACGGGTTCCTGAGCGGTGGCTTCGCATTTACAACAAAGCTTTTGGGACCGTCCTCCTCCTGAACACGAAACGCACGCCTTCGGAAGGCGAAGGAGACGCGCAAACGGCTTCTTTGCAGCTGGCAGACAACGCCCCTGCGGGCGCCGGCGGCGGCGCGCAAAACGCAAAGGAGGGGAACGTTCCGGAGCGCCACGACGACGTGATGGAGCTTGGGAAACAGGAGCGGTGCGAAATTTTGTCATTTTTCACGTGTCCCCCGGAAACCGCGGAAAAGTTCTCCGACGTTTTCCCGGTGGAGGATTTGTTTTTTTTGGAGGGATGGGGGAGCGCGGCGGGCAACGACGCCGAGCGGCGCCCCTGTTTCATTGACCGCGCCTCCCGCGACCGTTGCCTTGCCGGCGGGGTGACCGTTGGTTGGCGCGCCCTGCGAGTGCCCGCCCAAGACCACGCGGAAACGGGACAGTCGTTTCTTTTTGCCGTCGAAGGGTGCGTGATGAAGGAAAAGAGCGACGCCCCGACGCCCGAGCAAGGGACGGCAATGGACACGAGAAGCGAAGCGGAACGCGCGTTTGGCGTCACGGAAATGGAGCGCGACGAAGAGGTCATCAAGGGAGCCTTTGAAAACGTCCTGAAAGCAAATTAACGCGTATGTAAAAGGACGTTTCGTCGTTGTTTTGCACCGACCCTCGCGCGCGCAACTTTTGTTTTCCGCATTTTTTCCGCGCCTCGCAAAAACCGGGACCCGCTCCGATGACGTTCAGCGGATCGCAATACGACGCGCAAATTCAACGCGACAGCCGCGTCTTGCACAGCGTTGTCCGCAAGTTTGCCCTGTTCTGCGTGTGCAACGTCATTTTCTTGTGCATGTACCGCGTGTACCTGGGCCCGTACACGGAAAATTACGCGCGGCGCGTGGAGTCGCACAGGAAGGCGAAAAAGTACCTCGCCTTGGACGTGTGCAGCCCGGAAAACCGGGCCGACTTGGAAAATTACAACAACTGCGAGGACTCGCTGCGCAAAGTGAACCAGTACGTGTGGGTGGGCGCGTTTTCCGACACCCTCGACCAGCTCAGCCCGTTTGACGTGTTTTTTGGCAAAAACGGGTCCCTTGTCTCCCCGGAGTTTCTCTTTCGCCTCACATGCGTTTCCCTCGTTGCCATTGCCGTTGTCTGGGTCGCCTCCGCGTGCGGCATGCTGTACGACGGGCACAAGTCAATGCAGGCGCAGTACATGCTCCCGTACACGGCGCACGCGGCAAGGTATCAGCAGCAGGGGCCGTTTTGGGGTGCGATGCAAGGTGCCGGCGGCGGCGGGTGCGGAAAGGAGGAAAAACAAGAGTGAACGCGAGGAAACCGCACTTTCGCGCCGCATGCTCCGCCGCGCGCACCCGTTTCCTGAATTTGACGGGTTCCTCGTCTTTGATGAGGGGCCGCACACGTACCACGTGGACGGCGTGCAGTTTGGCTCGACGAGCGGCATGTACGGGCAGTTTTTTGACGAATTCGACGCCGGCGCCGTCATTGACGGCATGATGCGGTCTCGGCGCTGGCCGGAGAGCAAGTACTACGGCATGACGCGCGAAGGCATTGCCGCGGGTTGGAAAGCCGCCGGTGCCGAGGCCAGCGCGCGAGGGACGGTCATGCACGAGGTCATTGAGCGCAATTTGGACGGGCAAATCGACGAGGAGGACGTTGCCTGCACGGCCCTCGCCTTTGCCATGCAAGACCAAACCCTGGAAACGCGCCCGGACGGCGACTCCGGGACGCCCTCGGTTCCCAGCCTGCACCACGAGCTAGGGCACTACTTGCGATTCCGCGACGAATGGCTAAACCCGAGCGGGTTCGTCCCATGGCGCGTCGAGCTGCAGGTTTTTTCGCGCGCCCACAAGCTCGCGGGCACCATTGACGGGCTTTTCATGAACCCGGCCACGGGAAACTTTGTCATTGTCGACTGGAAGCGAAGCAAAGACCTGGACAAGGAAAACAAGTTTCGAAAGCGGGCAAAACCGCCGATTTCGCACATGGACGGCACAAAATACGCAAAGTACGAGCTGCAGCAGAACGTGTACCGGTGGATGCTCGAGCACGCGCACTGCGAAGCCGCGGCGAGCGGGTGTCCCGCGCGCAGGTACAAAGTGGAGGCGCTGTACCTGGCCGTTTTTCACCCAAACAACGAATCGTACGTGGTCGAGCGACTGGGGGACCGGCAAAGGGAAGTTGAAGCAATGCTTGCTTTTGTGCAGGAAAAAGGAAAATGAACTTGTCAGGAGGCGTCGGGTTAAATATAAAAAACCGGATACACATTTTTTCAGCGCTTTTTTTCCATGGAATTCGCCAAAAACTTTACCGAAAACCCTTGCGCGCGAAGGTCAATGCGCGTTGCCGCGGCGTTTTTGGTGTTTTTGCGCAGCAAAACGCGCGACACGCCCGAGTGCGCGGAAAAGGAGGAAAATTGCGTTGTCGCCGGAAACGAAGCGGTCTCCGACGTGTACGTGTGCGCTGCCAGGAGCGCGGTCATGTGCGTTCTCGCCTGTTGGGGCTTTCAAAACGACGTTGACGTTCTCCTCACCGAGCACGACGTCATTTTAGCGGACGCGTGCGCAAAGGGGGCAAAGAAAAACGACAAAGAGAAGGCGCTGCGGGCGATTATTGTGCACTCGCGCGAAGTGTACGAGGAGTGCAACGAATACCTCCTTGACCGCGACATTTTTCGCGTTGCCTCCTTGGTTGCCGCGCTGCTTCCGTTTGGCGTCGGCTGGGCCGCGCAAGAGCAAGGCGATGACCTGGTCGTTGCCGCGCGTTTGCGGGAACCCAACGTGGGCTTCGTTGCCGCAACCGTCGTCTGCCCCGAGGGGGGCGGGAAACCGGCGAGCCTGGACATGGCGCGGCAAATAGCGCACGCCGTTGGCGCCAACACCGAGTGGCCCGTCCTGTGTCCGACCACGCTCGTGCAAAGCGCGTGCGAGTTTTGCCGCAACGTTACCCGAAGTTTACGAAACGAAAAAGGGGCGTTTGCTTTTTACGGCGACCACGCGGGTTCGTTGCGCCTGCACGACTTCATGGATTGGTCCTGGGGCGCGGCGCTGGCAAACCCGTTTGCCCGGACGGTTTCGCGGAAAAGTCCCGCAACAGCGCGCAATGTAAGCGCGGTTCGCCCAAGAAAACAAGCGAGCGTGACGAGCGAGGCGTGAGGGGCAAAGGAAGTAAAAGCACAAAGTTTACGTTGCTTTCTCAGAAAACTCCGGTTACCGGTCCACAGACGGTGGAGAAATGGGGACAAAACAAGGAAAAGGCTGGGGACCGTTGAGGAAAAACGTCTCCGTCAGGGCCGAGCAGTTCAAAGCGATCGCACAACGAAAAACGTGCGTGTTGCAAACTTTCTCCTCACAACTTAGGCTTTCGCTCGCGCCATCGTCTGACGCAACCTCTTCCCACGAGCAGCCGCAACTTTTCTGGGACTCGAGGGAAAAGCACTTGGTCGTGACGGTTACGAAAAAGGGCAACTCCACGGCGTTTCGCCCCATCTCATCGATGCATGTCGCAAAAAAATGCTCTCTAGCCAACCCGTTGATTTTTTGCGGTAGCAAAGGTCTCGGCAGCGACATGGTCGCCCCGTACACAGACGCGTCGGTGTTTCCAATTTGGCGCGAACTTTGTTGAATTGAAAACGTGAAAACATCATAAATTTCGTTCCAATGCGTTGACACTGGGTGTGAAGGGCTAACCCCCCAAGATCCTTCCAGGTCGGCGTCAATTGTCCACGCAACCGCCCACTGCCCATCCCTCCCGGCGCAAATTATTTCGTGCCACACACCTTGCCCGTTCACGCAAACGTCACGCGGAACTTCGCACGTTGGCGTCTTCCGTTTCCTGCGCAAAACAGGCCCGTTTCTAAGCCGCAAAGGCATCGGATGTAAGCGTTCAAAATGAACAGTCGCAGAAAACTGGCTCAAAAATTGGACGACGCCAACAAATTGCGCGGCCCAAGAATAAAACGACCTTCCCTGCCACTGCAGTATTCTTGGCGGCATGGCAGGAAACGTGACCGTCCAAAGCCGCTCCCAGACACACCCCTCCTTGACGCAGCGACGCAAGACGGAAAACATGGTTTTTGAAACGCAACGCAAGGCCGGCCAACCGCCAATTTGACCGAGGACGATGATTTCACACCACACGTTAGGTGGTAGACTTTCCAGGCTCATGGTGATGTTGTAAAATTTTGGTTTCTTTTTCCGGTCATCACGCCAAGAAAGTTGAGAAAAAATCAAAACAAAAATCTTCCTTCATGTGGAAAATTCCACTTGTATGTGGAAAAAAATTTTGCTAACTCGCCGAATAATGCCGCTGCATGTGGAAAATTTTCTATGTGGAAAAAAAGTTTGTCATGAAATATTTTTTTCCACTCGTTAATCATTCGGCCAGGGGGCTAAAGTGCAACTTTCCAATAGAAAAAAAAAATCGCTAAAAACACCCCCCTAACTTTCCACTTCATTTTTTTTCTCCCCTCCACACCCGGCCGCAAATTTTCAAAAACGCCCTTTATTACTAAAATACCCATCAACAGAAGAAAATTTTCATTTTTTGGATCTCATCGTGACGTAGGACAGGCGTATATGAGAAATTCAGAAGTGCAAAAATTAGTGGAAAGTTCCACTTGTATGTGGAAAATATTTTTGCTAACTCGCTAAATAATACCGCTGCATGTTGAAAATTTTCTATGTGGAAAAAAAGTTTGTCATGAAATATTTTTTTCCACTCGTTAATCATTCGGCCAGAGGGTGAAAGTGCAACTTTCCAATAGAAAAAAAAAATCGCTAAAAACACCCCCCAACTTTCCACTTCCTACTTTTGCCCGTCCCAAAACCCATCTCTAAAAATGCAAAGATGGGTTTTCAAAGTCACATTGATGACGTCATCAGTGTGCCTCTGGAGTGGTTTTGAGGCACAAAGGCTGCAGCCTTTTATTTCACCGTGTGTGTTTGTTTGCCGCGGAGCGTGCAGTATATAAGGGTCAAAAAATTTTGTTTTTCAAGTTCACAATGGCTGCGCGTGTTCCTGGGGCGGCAATTGAAGAGTCAACAAAGGAAAAATTTGAAGGACACATTTCGCACGTGTTTTTCGCCATTTCTGCGGGCGGGCAAAGGGAAAGCGAAGCAAAGTTCAACGCTGGGAACGCGGTAATTTTACCCGAGCACGTCCTTTCCGAGTTGGTTTTCTTTGAAGCCCCAACGCCGTACATTTTTGAACTTTACCACGAGCGTTCAGGACGGTGGACGCACGTTACCGTGCGCGAGTTCACGCAGCCAGACGACGGAACGTGCAAAGTTCCAAGGCGAGTCTTTGAAACGCTTGGTGCTGCGGGGGCCCGTGAGCGGGTTATGCTGCGTTACGTACAACTGCCCTTGGCGCGGGGCGTGACCTTGCAAGTGACGCCGGACCCAGACGATTACGCGCGGTTCGTTGGCGACGTCAACAATCGCGTGAGGCAGTTTATTTGCGCAACGCAAGGGGACGTTTTTTCGGTGCAATCCGCGCAAACAATTTACTCGGTGTCCGTCGCCTCCGTCGCCCCTGAAGCGGTCCGCGCCGTGGCGCTGATATCGCAAGACGAAAGGCGCGAGGTGGAAATAAGCGTCACAATTGTTTCGCCCGGTGAGGGACGCGCAAAAAAGCGCGACCGCCCCTTTGCACCTTCCAAGACCGTGCTGCGCCTTCCTCCGTACGATTACTCGGGCCCGGTGGCCCTTGACACCGTTGACAACGCACCCCGGCGGGCGGTTTGGTTTATGGGCTGGCGCATGCCCGGAGAGGCGGACGTCCTTGCCTTTAACCCGTACTCGCCGGTCGTGCGCCTCACCGTGCGCGACACCGAGTGTGACGTGTGCGGGAATGCACTTTTGCGGGAAGCGGCCGAGGAATTACAATTTTTGCCCCCGTCCAACGGCACTTTATGGCCGTTAGCCGCCTTGGCTTTGCACAAAGCGGGCGACCTGGGCGCGGGAAAAGAGGAAAGGGCCGGCGACGACCGTCTCGACGGCATTGACATGCCGGCTCCGCGATCCCTTGACGTGCGGCACCTGGAATGCCTGTTGATTTTCGCGGCCCGAAAGTTTGCCGACACGGAATCTGACTTTTTGTTTCCCTCTTTTGCCCTGGAAATTCCAAATTTGCAATTGTACCCGGGACAAAAGATGAGGACAACGCTCGCGTGGGAGCGGTTGCCGGAGCGGTGGCTTATGTTGCTGCTCCTGTCGCAAACGGTGTCCGTGCAAGAACGCGAAGGGCAGTACTCCAAAGACTACGACCCCGGAACGGAGCCGTTGGGGAGGCCTTTTCTTTCCGTTGTCAGTTCTCTTGCGGCGAGAGGCGTTGACGCCCGTGCGAGGGCCTGGGCAAAGGGGGCGAGGGAAATTCTTTTGCATCGCCTCGAAAACGATTATTCCGCGTCCGCGGCAACGCGAACCCTTCGCGCACGGTTCCTGCTGCAGGTGTCAGACGCGAAATCACGTCTTGCTCGGCAAGAAGAAAGTGAGGGCGACGCGGGAAATGCGTGGGAAAAGGAACTGGAAAGAAATCTTGAATTTGAGAACGACGAGGATTACGAACTTCGGTTGTTTCGCCTGGCAACAATTGACGACAGAGTTGACGCCGCTCAAAAACTACTGCAAGACGCTGCCGCACCCTTGAGGGACGACGTGGCGAACAATTTGTTTACCGGCGCTGCCGTTGAAAATTCCACGGACGTCATGCGATATTTGATGTCTGCTGATTTTTTCACCATTTCACAAAATATTTACGACGAATCCCTTGACTCGGTCATTGAAGAAATTGCCTACGAAAGTTATCTTTACCTTAACAGCAACGCGTTTCGTGATTTTCTTCAAGATCCTGCGGACATTTTGTCAAAAGCAGTGGAGGAGGGAGCAAGGGAAATTGTTTCTCATTTGCTTGTAAATTTTGATTTTGATGCCGAAGACGTTCGCGAAGAATTCGGCAAATTTTTTACCGCGGTTGATGTAACTCAAGAAGGGGAGGCGACGCAACACTCGCAAAGAGATTACCTTGCAATTCTGGGTCTTCTTTTTTATTCCAACAGAATCAGCGCCTTTGGAGAAACCTCCGTGCGCCCGTTTCACGAGTACCTTGAAATCGCATTTTCCAGGTTTGGCGTGGCCTTTGCCGAGACCGCGGAGAATATACTTGACATTATTTTTGAAAACTCCACTCAGCCTTCGCAAAAGGAAATACAAGGCATTCTTGAAGTGTTGCTCTCCGTCGTAACACAAATTGATCCGGAAGATCGAGACCTTTACGCAGATGAATTGGAATTTTTACTGTCATCCGCGAGGGATACCTTGCTGCAATTGACAAAACCAAGCAAACGTTTCTTGCTGAAATTTTTGGCGGAAACGCGCGAGTTTGACGTGAGCGACGTGGTCTTCCTCGCAATGGAACAAGAAAACTTGTTGTCTGATTCGGAAATTGAAAACGAGCGCGAACAAAGAGCAGAAGCGCGACGGTAAGAAAGCTTGTGAAAGTGAAGACACACTCATCTCGAGTTCCCTGCATTTTTTCCTGCCGTCCAATTGTGCAATGGCACTAACAAAACTTGTCTTGTTTATTTTCCCGAGCCAAAAGTTTTCCAATCGGCTCCGTGCATCTGACGGGCAACGTTAGGGTCGCTTTGCGCCAAAGTTTTCAGTTCGTGCCATTGTGCGTTGCCCCATTTTGTTCGCACGTTGTCGTTGAATTGACGTCCCGTTACTCCGTCGGCAAATCCAATGACGTACCCAACCCTCGCGTGTTCGTGAGGACGCAAGTTTCCGGACCTGTTCGGTTCTTGCAAAGGCGACCACAGAACAGTAGGATATGTAGCCCGCAAGGGCGGCTCCGAACAAAAAAGTAAATGCTTCGTTTCTTTTCTGCATTTTTTTGCACACGTTTTTGGGTTTTTTGTTTGGCAGGAAAAAAATGAACAAATACGCGGGGTGGCGTCTTCGCGTCGGGCACAAAACTCCGGTTTTGCAATTTGCGAGACAGGTTTGGAAAAAAACTTAAATCTGCATGGAACGGGCCCACGGAATAGCACGACAGGGAAGAGCGGAGGAAACTCACTCTGAGCGTGCACTCCAAAGCGCGTCTCATACGTGCGAAGGTAAGCCACGAGAAATAAATTACATTTTTATCGTCCTTCAAAGGTTTTTGCAAGAAACTCACGCTGGAAGACTGCACACGGAACTCTTTGCGGACTTCCTCGACTGGTCTGTTCTGCACATGGTGAGTCCGCAAGGGCTCGAGCCAATTGTCATGCACAGCATCTCTTCAGTTGCTAAAGAGACAAAGATTGAGCGCAAAGAAATGGCAAAGCCAACGTATTACGTACCAATGGTCATTCGCAAGGACGGTCACTTGTCAAGCATGCCTCTGCGCGTGGACGTGTATGAAAAACACAACGAAGTTTGTCGGTTCGTCCCAAAAGACCACAAGTGAAACTGTTTCCATTGCTTTTCGCCACATCTCTTGCTCGCTGTGTCCTTTCATTGCCAGTTACAACCGATTTTTCGCCCATTCCGTGCATGGAAAGGTGCAAAAGACACGATTCACCCCGTAAATATTTTACCGCAGGTCCTCAGAACCTGGTGACGTGTTGGTATTGCAGCGTTTGAGACGATCCATGAACTTTAGGGGACAAGTGTGGATGGGAGAAAAAAAATGGAGTGGAAAGTTGGGGGGTGTTTTTAGCGATTTTTTTTTTCTATTGGAAAGTTGCACTTTCACCCTCTGGCCGAACGATTAACGAGTGGAAAAAAATATTTCATGACAAACTTTTTTTCCACATAGAATTTTTTCCACATGCAGCGGCGTTATTTAGTGAGTTAGCAAAAATATTTTCCACATACAAGTGGAACTTTCCACTATTTTTTCCACTTCTAATTTTATCATCTACGCTCGTCCTACGTCATCATTAGGCGACAAAAATGAAAATTTTGTTTTTTTTGTAGTCTTTTTGTTGCTCGAGGACGTCGTTGAAATTTTGAGGACGGGTACGGAGTGGAGAAAAAAAAAGAAGTGGAACTTTGGGGGGGTGTTTTTAGCGATTTTTTTTTTCTATTGGAAAGTTGCACTTTCACCCTCTGGCCGAATGATTAACGAGTGGAAAAAAATATTTCATGACAAACTTTTTTTCCACATAGAATTTTTTTAACATGCAGCGGCGTTATTTGGCGAGTTAGCAAAAATATTTTCCACATACAAGTGGAACTTTCCACAGGAAAATTTTTGCATTTTTTTGCGACATCCTCGTGCGAAGGAAAGAGAATTTGAACGCGATGTATTTTTTTTGCGTTCCCGGGTGTGTTTTGCTCGTGAGTGATATATAAAAAAGTTTCTCCGCCCATTTTCACGGTGACCTGCGAGAGCGCATTTTGTGCCTGTTCACATTGCCGCAAAATCTTCCCGCTGCAACATGTACAAGCTTCCGCTTGTGACGGAAGAAGACAAAAACGGAACGCCGTTTACCATTGCCTACGAAAGCAGGGTTACAAAAAAAACCGAGCCGTTCTACCAAGGGACAGGTGTGGCGCTAGGGGGGTGGCGCGAAAAATTGCAGCTTTTTGCGGGCATGTGCGGGCCCGACAGCGGCGAAGCGCTTGGAAAAGCGTCAATTGTGCGGAGGCTGGAATCGCCAAAGTACCGTGAAAAATACTCCGTCTACGCGGCGTACTACTTGGCGTCTGACGAGCCAGGCGGTGTTTTGGCAAAAAAGTACGCTGCTTGGATGGCAATCCACCACACGTCGCAGTACAGGCCGCACGAACTCGTGTTTTTGTGCGTTGACCCGCGCTTTCGACGGCTCGCCCTTGGCGCGGCCATGGTTCGCCACTACGAAATTCTCGTCGGCATCTTGGGCAACGCCCCCGCCGAGGTTGCGGGGAACGAGGAGAACCCGTTGGCGTGGGCAAGAGTTCCCAATTTCATGGGACCGCGCATTTTTTTCAACAACCTCGGCTGGGCCTACTTGCCTCAATCTGGAGCCATGACGTTGACGTTACCCGAGCGAACGGGAAAAGAATCTTTTGCGGGCGACGGAAGCGAGGAAAGTTTTGAAAGCCAAGACACCGGAGAGGACTCGGAGGAGAGCAACCCGTACAATCTGCCAACCGTCTTGACAATGGCAAAAAGAGTTGCCTTTGTCGAAATAGTGAACGTCGTTGCGGAATGATAAAGCATTTATTCTGTTATTTTTTTCACCGACTCGGCCAAAAACCCTATTCGTCAAAAAAAGTTTCCACCCTTTTTTTTTCTTTTTTTGATCCCTTTCGTTCAAAAAGGATGTCAAGCGCCGCCGATCCGACGGTTCGCGACGGGCAAATGCCCATTATGGTTCGCAGCTGGTCTCTTGAAAAAAGCGAATCCTCCGGAGGCGCCGTGGTGAACGACTCGGGCGACGGCGGCGAGCAGGGCGTTCGCGGTGCGCACGACGTGTTTCTGTTTTCTTTTTCGTACGGCGATCGCGCCATTACGCGGGGTTCGACGAATTTTGGGGAGGCCTTCAACCGGGAGGAGCCCGCGTCCGCGCACCACGAAGCCGTCTTCCAGTTGATTTTCAAGTGCATTGGCGATTACCGCGCCGACTTGCAAGACGTGGAAGACCCGTCCACGCTCACGTACGACGGGGACCCCGTGCGCGTGTACTTGGAGACGGTCCTGCGGCCCGTGAAAGAAAAAGACACGGCTCGCGCGCGGGCCAGCGCCGCAGAAGACGGGCTTTCCGAAGCGTTCAAGCCCGCCGCCCGCTCGTACCTGCCCGACGTTGCCGACGGGCTCGTGGCTGACAAAAACCTGCTCGAGTACCGGCTGTGGGTGTTTGTTTTTGAGCCGCCCGTCCCGGACCTGGACTTGGCGGAAAACTTTCGAAACGTCATTGACGACAACTCGCGCTTTTTTCAAACGTACTACACGGGGCAATTCAACCCCGGGGCTCGGGTGCGAAAAAAGAAGAAGAAAAACGGCGAGACCGTCACACGAAGCGCGTTTGTGGCGCAATCGGCCGCGCAGCAAGGTATGAACGCGGGCGGGGACGACGACTGGATGCTGGGGTCCGCGTCGGCTGCGACAAAGTACAGCGTGTCGCTGAAGGCGTCGGAGAAGTGGCGCCTCATCAACGGGTGGAACCGTTGGGCGGAGTGCTGCGATTTGATGAGCGGCGTGCGCGTGTTAACTCGGCAGGAAACCCTTGACCGCGTTTTGAGCAGGAAAACTGACTGGCGCGAAAACCCCGCCAACCCGCGGCGGGTGTTTTCCCCGGCCGCTTACTTTGCCGTTCCCATTACCGGCTGCGACCCTCGCCAGCGAACCCTTGCTTCGTACGTTGCCCCGGGCACCGAGTACGGGGACGGGCATTTCATTTGGCCCGTTCCGAGCCGCGTTTTGCGGGTTTCCGCGCAAGAGCAGACCGTGGCCCGCATGAGCGTCAAGTTCTTGCCGCATTACCAGCTGCGGGCGTTTTTGTTTGGCCTCGACTACGGCAGGCTCCGCGCCCCGCGCGCGGCCTCGCAGCGCGAGCTTCGGCGCCAGCTGCAAAAGGCGTTGCAAGACGCGTACGGGGAAGACGCGGGCGTCATCTACGACCCCGGCGCGGGCAGCGACGCCGCCGGGACGGATGATAGCGCGTCTGGGCAAGGTGACGGCGCGCACTTGACGGAAGAGGAGCGCGCCGAACTGCGTCTCATGCGCGAGGAAAATTTCGGCGAGGGTGCCGCCGTGGCCGGGCTGCGCGGGGGGCCGCAAGACGCCGGCGCACGGGGGTTCGTTGCCACGGAACAACTGCTGGCGGCAATGCAAACCGCCAACCGGCGCACAGTCGACCAAGGAGACGACGACGACGAAGACGTTGACGGCGAGGGGGGCAACGAAAGCGACGCGAGCGAATCGCAAAGCGACGTTTCCGCCGGGCAGCGGGCTCGCCGCGGAAAACGGCGGCGCGCCGTCCTGGAGCCGTACGACGAGTCGCGTCTTGGGCGCGAGGATTTCACTGACAAAGAAACGGAACTGCTGGCTCGCACGCGCACCGTCGCCGGCGGCGGGAGCGGCGGGCAGCAGACCGCTTTTCACACGCTCAAGCTGCGAGGCATGTCCCGAGACGGCGAGCTAACCGACGAAATCAACGGAACGCAGGACAGGCGCCCTTTACTTCCGCACGAGGCGCGGGCGGCGTACTTGTGCGTGCAAAGCGAAATGTTCGGGCTTTTCTTGGACCAGTGCTCGCGCGGAACGAGCGACGTTTCTCCGACGTGGCGCTCCGTGAACTCGTGGGTGCAGGAGGAAAAGCGCAAAGGGAACGGGTGGCTGGGGAGCGAGCCCACCGTTTTGGACTCGCGCCTTTCCCCTTTTGCCAACTGGGTGGCGCGCGTGTTCCTGCGCTTTGACACGAGCTTTTTCGCCAGCACGTGCCACGCCCCCCTGTTTACTGTTATCGTGGGAAGCAGGGACGCGTACCGCGACGCCTTTGACATGCACTTTAACGTTATGATGTACGGGCGGTGCGCCTCGTCCAAGTCGTACGTGCTGAGCAAGCTGAAAGACTCGTCCATTCCGGGAACCGTCGTGAACATTGGCCGGGAAACGCGGCGCGCCCGGAACACGGACACGCACAACAACGACGTCATTGAAACGAACGACGAAATGCGCTTGTCCTGCATGAAAAGCAACGCCGCCTCGGGCGACGACGACGAAGAGGCGCAGCTAAAGGCGCGGCTGACGTCGTGCGTCGTCCAGACGCGCGTTTTCCACAGCTCGGACAAGTCCAGCAAGCGCGGCAACCGGGTCATTGTGAGCGAGCAAATCGGGACCCTGTTTGGGACGTGGAACTGGGACCCGTCGCAAGTGAGCCCCGCCATGGCCTCGCGTTTCGGGTGGCTTGAGTTCATTAACGGGCGCCGCGAGGAGCGCAGCGCGGAAGACCTCGTCAACATTCACCGCAACATGAACACGTTCACGCGCGGGCTGCTGCAGCAGTTTTTTCGCGAACTGCACAACCTCCAGGCGGGGCACGTGTACGTGGAAAAGTTGATTGCCATCCGCGCCTTAAGCGACGTCACGTTATCGTGCTTTGACGCCATTAAGCCCATTTTTCAGCGCCGCCTGCGGCAGCGGTTTTTGATGGAAATTGACACGCGCACCGTGGAGCGCCTCACCGCGGTTGTGCGGCTCCTCACGCTTGACCAGGCTTTGCTTCTCCTTTTTTCGTCCCCTGCCAGCAAGTATTACAAAAAACAGTTTGTCATGGAGCAACTAAAAGACATTGACCCGCTTTTGCACGACACCGAAGAAATTTGTTACTTTGTCTTGGAGCTCCTGTCTGGCCAGTACGCGCGGACAACCAACGAAACGGCCATCATTGAAAAGCTGAAAATGGAGTACGGCATTCCCGACACGGGCGACGCTCCCAGCATGCCGCTGTACTTGTTGAACAAAAAGTATTACCCCGGGAAGCGCGTTGCCCGGGAAATGGCAAGCGGCACGTACCACCACCGCCGCTCTCCGCACGGTTCTTCTTTTTCCTCGTCGTCGTCTTCCTCCTCCTCTTCCTCGTCCAGCGCGGCAGGGCAACTTATGCATGACGCCGCCGGAGGTCGGCGCGACCTGCCTTCCCTCCCAGTCGGCGAGGACGCCCACAACGCGCCTTTTCCTGCCGCGGAACTCGGGCAAGGCGCCGAAGAGGACGACGAGCGCGCGTTTCAGTACGTGTGCGTGCCTGCGTGGCCCGGACAGGTTTCGGAGCGCCTGGCAGGGAGCGTGAACGGGGAGACGGTCAAAATTGACCAGGGGCAGGCGCGGGCTTTTTTGAAGTCAATTTGCAAAGGGCGCATCATGGCGCACACGTACCGGTGCGAAGAGGACCGGGCCTTGCCCGGGCAGTGGCACGTCGTGAAAACGGACGCTCCCCTTCGCCTGATGGACGCCGGATTTTACGCGGACCGCGATTTGGGCGTCGCGGCGTTTTACTTGCACATTGACTTGCTCGACACAAAAATAGCCCTCGACCCGGTCGAGGACGCCATTTCGTATTGCCGGCACGCGCACACGCCGGAAGGGCAACTTACTTTGCGCGGGAAGCAGGTGCACGCTGTTAGCATGCCGCACGTTCTCGAAGTGCGCACGTTAAAACCCGAACCGAGGCGAAAGCACAAGCGGCAAAATTTGGCCGTCACCGTAACGGAAGATTTGCGGGCGGCGTACAATTTGCCGCCCGAGGCGGCCCTGAACACGGAAGAAACCATCAGCACTTCGTTTGACGTTATGTCGGCGCGCGACCGCTGCAAGCGTTTGCACCTTCCGCTCGACGAGGCGGAGGACGGGGGCGCGTGTGATTTGCAAGCGAAAGCGAGCGAGCACCTGCGCGAGTGCCGGCGGCTGGGCCTGGTCATGCGGGACAGGGAAGGGCGCGAAAACCGGTACCCGGACGTGCAGGCCGCCGTGGCGAGGGAAAGCATCGCCCGCGTGGACGCGATGCTTGGAGAGTAAGCCGCCCCGCAAGGAGGGGCGAAAGAAGGGAAAGAAAACGCGGAGGAGAAGGGCGCGTTTGGAAAGGGAAAGTAAAACCTTTTTACAAATGCCGGGCAACATTCCTCTTACCGAGTTTCCTTTGAAAAGTCACCTGCCCTCCTTCACGCGTTCGTCAATTGTCGAGTTTCTCCTTTCTCCGCGCTTTGTCTTTACTTTCTGGGTTCTTGCCGTCGCCTGCTATGTTGTCCCGGTTTTGCTTAAAGTTTGGGGCAAGGAAAAGTCGGGAAAAATGCGGCGCAGTTTTTCCAGCTCGCGCCTGCTGGACAAGTGCGTCGACATTGCCGCCCGCTCCGCGGGGGGCGACGAAGACGTTCTTGTGGTTTCTTGCCACGAAACTTGCGTCACTTTAACGCACGCAGTGCGCGACGTTCCGGCGGAAGAAGGCGCCGTCCTTGAGTGGAACCGACTGCGCGGCGTGCGCGATCGCGCCGAACAAGCACCCGGGCAGGACGGGGCGCGGCGGGCGGGGCGTTCCCGGCTGCGGGATCGGTCGGAAGAGCGTTTGCGGGCCGCGTTTGATCAGTGTTTGAACTGGCTGCATAACAGCATGGCCGCCGGCAACGAGTGCCCTGTTGTGTGCGTTGTGAGCGAGGGCGGGGAAGGGGGAAAGAAAATGCTTACCTGGCTGCGCCGGGCGGCCCGCGAAAACGCCGAGCTAGCCAGCACGCGCGTTGACGTTCGTGCCGTTATCCTTGCGGAGTGAAAGTCCTATAAACCACTTTGCGTTGTCTTTTTTCACGCGTCTCACCGAAACCCCGAATCTGCTTTGGCTTGCTTTTTTGAAAACCCTTCGCCGCCTGTTCGTTTTTGACCTGCCTCATGGACTACGAGCAGCAAAGGTTGCAAACGCTGCGGAACTTGGACCAGTTTGAGGGCATTCCTTGGTTGTCGGCGGATCGCAGGGCAACTGTGAGCGAGGTGCGCGCAACTCTCATTGCCCTTGAGGGACTTTTGGAGCAGCCGTTTTTTTCAGCTTTTACGTTCCCTGAACAGCTGCGAGAACTGCGCCAAGAGGGTCTTTTTCCACGCCTTTTTTTGAGCCTCGAAAATCTTTTGCATCCTTTTGTCCTTGCCGCAATGCTTGAGCCGGAAGACGGAAACGACGTGGTCGTTGCCTGGATTGACGCGAACTTTTTTGCAAACGACCCGTCGCTGTTGCGCGACGCGGGCGGAATCACGGCCGGCGCGACCGGAGAGTCCCTGCTGCGCCTGCGCAGGCAAAGCATTTTGTTTGGCGCAAAAAACCTGGAGCGTTTCCTTGTGGAGGCCGTGGGCGACACCGGAAACGCCGCCGAGGAGTCGCTTCTTTTGGGCGAACCCGTCAACGTCGTGCAAGTTCGGAGCGCGTTGCGCGCGGGCGGGGGCCTGGCTTTGCAATGGTCGCCCGGGAGGCCGACGCAAACATTGCCCGTCGAAATTGCCGTCGCGAATGGCCGTTCCTTCAGCGTTGTCAAGGAGATGTTGCGAGCGTCGGCAAACCAAGTTGACGCGGCGAGGAGGGCGTTGTTTAAGGTGACAGAGCAAAGGGTAACCCGCGCATGGCAAGCGCCAGACCGGGAGGTCCCGCAAAAAACACTTCGCGCTTTGGTTTCGGCGGCGAAACTGCAAGAATTTCAGGACCAAACCACCAATTTGCCGCTGTTGAAAGATCTCCTTGCAAGGGCGGCGGCAAAAGGAATGAGTCGCCTGGTAAGCGAGCTGTTGCGCGGGCACACCGTGCCTGCTGCCGCGCAGGCGCTGCTTGCCGGGGAAAACACCGCCCTCTTGAGGGCGGTCCAAAGCGGCGACCGGGAAACGGTTGACGTCATCGTTTCCTTTGCCGAGGAGAACACCATTCCCGTCGACGCGTTCGTGAACGATTTCTATCCCTTGAACGCCGCCGGCATGATCGTAAACGAAGCAATTGCGAGACGCCTCCTGCAGTTTTCAACGACCCGTGATCCTTTGCAGTTTTTGCTGGCTGTTTTCGCCGCGGCGCTGTCGTTTTTTGAAAACGATGCGCCCGAGACAGCGTGGAAGTTGTTGCGTGATTTTCACGATCAAGGGCGGCGCGGTGCGGCGAGCGCCCCGGAAGCAGGCGACGAGCCGCAAGGGGTCGGGTCTTTGCCTTGGGCGAAACGCCGGGTTTTGGTGGAATTTGTTTCACGACCGGACGCGAAATTCATCGAGGAAGTGTACCGGTTCCTTTTTGAAAAAGTCGTCGGGTTCCGTGAAACGGCCCCGCACGCGCGAAACTTGTTTGTCCGGGCGGTTACCGTTGGAAACGCAACCGCAGCAGATGTCCTTTCGCGGGGCCCGTACTCCGTCTCCCTTTCCCCGCACCTGAACGGGCCAGGGTTTCGCATCATTGACACCGTGAACGGCCTTTTTGACGGGGACCTTCCGCAAACGAACCAATTCGTTGACATTGCCGACACAACTTCGCAAAAATTTGCCGAAGCGGAGCGTGCGCAAGGGGAAGAGCAACGGATGGTTGTCTTTTTTGCGGGCAACGATGCTGCGCCCGGGGAATGGGAGTCGCAGAGAACGCTCCTGGACGAAGCCGTGCTGTTTGCGTGCCAAAACGGCAACGCGAAAAACTTGGCCGTCACCTTTGCAAGCGTCGTCCCAGACGAGCCTTGGGCGGTGCGCGCCGTGCGGGACGTACTCGCCAATTCGGCTTTGCATTGCAAAAACTTTGCAATTTGGAAGGCCGTTGCCCTTTTTTACTTTACCGTGTTTTTGCGGGTCCAGGCCCGCAGCCGTTCCGGTCCTTCTCCCGACGAGGGGTCTCGCGAAGAGGCGCTGCTCGCTGATTTGGCCCGCGACGGAAACGTTTTCTTGAAAAAAGCCGTGACCGTGTCGGCCGCAACCGGCGACTGGGCGTTTACCGTTTTCCTTTTGCAGTACGTGAACCCGGCCACGCAAGGGTACGACGAGGCCGCAGAACTTGCGTGGCAGGCTTTGCGCGGGTCAGGACTCTCGGATCAGCAAATTGACCGGCTTGGCAAAGCTTTTGACAAGGACGAGCTGGACGCGGTTGCGGTGTTGCGCGACTTTGTGACGGCAAGGGCAAAGTGAAGCGGCAAAGGAATTCGTGTAAGGGCGCAATTGTCCTTTCACTTTGTCTTGGCGCTGTTTTTTTTGCGCTTTTTCCTCGGAGGCGCCGGCGCTTTTGCACGCAGCATTTCCTGGCCGTGCGACGCGGCGGCAACGGTTTTTTTGACGTGCACAACCAGCATGCTTGCGTCAGGGTTCGGCGACGGCGGCCCAAACGACGCGTAAACGAGGGGAACAATGGGCCCGTACTTTTTCCGCAAGTACCGCGAAAAAGTTCCCAACTTGCACTCTGGCATGCCCAAAAAACAGACGGCAAAACCGGGCGAGTCTTTGGCAACTCTTTCCGCCGCCTCGCTCGTCGTGAGGGACCCGTCGCTTGACTCTTCCTCGCCCACACCCTGTGCCCCGTGCCTTTGCTTGAGCGCGGCAAAGTCCCACACCGGAGCGCCCGACGCGCCGTGAATGTGCTCGTAAAAAAACCGCACGTCCGGCATGCAGTGCTCGTAGTTGTACACGTCGTCGACGACGCTCTCCAGGTGCTCCTGGTCGTCGTCGTCAAAAACTTTCCCCGCCTCCCAGTCAATGCGCATTTGCTTGCGTTTTCGAGTTTCCGGAGGTGCATACGCGGAGAACGAGGCGCGGTCTTGCGCGCCGCCGTGCCCGTCCTTGAACACGAACACGCTCACTTTTTGCTTGTCAAAAGCAACCGTCACCTCAAAGACGCGCCCCGACAAGTTCATGAGCTGCTCGGCGTCGTCGCTGCTCAAAACCCGCAAGTGCCGCGCCCGCACGACAAAGTACGTGGCGTGATTGGCGTCGATGCTGTAAATTGGCATTCTTCCCCCGCACCCGTCCCCTTGCAAAATGTTCAACACGTTGCACGCAACGGCCACGTCGTTTTTTTTGTGCCCCAGCTGCTTGTTCACGTACGCCGAGTCTTCCCCCGAAAGGGCAGTCTGCTTCTTGCTCATGGCAGGAACTTGCTGGCAAACGGAAAAGGGTCCGGGTGAAAAAAGGGTTTTCCGTTTCCCTTTTCACTCCTTTCACCATTAACCTTCCGGGGCCCACAAAAAAGCCGCGTACGCGCAAAATGCCGCGGCAAGCAACTGCACAAGCGAGACGAACGTGCAATACGCGTCCGGAACGCACGGGAGCCCCCGTCGTTTCGCCCTCGCAAAGTCCATGTACGTGTCGTGCGGGACAAGAAGCGTGTATTTGTCCCGCCCGAGCGCGCGCAGCAGGGTTCCCGACCCGTTTGCCCGCTCAAAAATGGTCCAGGCGTCGTCAAGGCGGTTTTCGGCGCCCAGCAAAATGAACTCGTCCAGGGTTCCTGAAGAGTCAACCCACTCCTTGACAAAATCAACGGAAAATTCGCCCTTTCTTTGCCCGTCGCTGTACGGGGGGCGGGCAAAATCTTGCAGCAGCCGCGCCCGCCCAGACGTGACCGCTTTCAACTGCGCGTCGGTCAAGTTGCATTTGTACGGGTTCATGGAAAGGCGCAAAACTGACGGCGCTTTTTTGCGGTTTTCCCCTGCAAAGAACGTTTTTTTTTCATTCGTTTGCTTTTTTTGCCCCTCCCTTCCGCACAGGTACAAGAGCGGGAAAACTCACATTTCTTCCGTTTTGCACCGCTTTTCGGTTCCTTGCCCTTCAACCTCTTCGCCGTCCACTTCGCCAATCGTGCGCGCGAGTGCCTTGTACGCGCCAGTTGAGGGCCCGCCCCCAAAAGCCCCGTCTTGCGGGCGTTTCACGCGGTCGTAGACGACGACGTCGGCAAACGGTTTCGCCGTCACCCCGTACGATCCGGTGGGCATTTTGTACACGTCAATGAACCCCTTGACGCTGACAAGGCTCACCCACTTTTTCCCGTCAATGGGCGACCACATCGGGTCGTCGAGCGGGTGGCGCTTCTTGCTTTTCTGAAAGTACTTGCCCTCTTTTTCCGCTTTCTTTTCGCGCCGCTCCTCGTCTTGCTGCTCGGCCACCCACTCGCGCTGCAGCTGCTCCTTCAAGGCGGTGTTTTGCATGTCAATTTTCTCGCGCTGGATTTCTTCGCCGCTGCTTGCGGAAATGTACTTGAACGGGTTCCAAATGTACTCCTTTTCCATTTCCTTGCGAATGTCAAGCCAGGTCTCCTGCGACAGGCCCACGCTGTTGTCGGGCCCGAGCGGGCGCTTTCCTCTTTCGTACGCGTCAAGGCGGTCGCGGCGAACCGTGTACACTTTGCGGTTCAAATGCAGCGGCTTTGGGGTCTCGGCCGGGTTCGCGGGGGGGGCCCCAAACGGGTTGTTGGCGTTGTCAATGAACTCGTCACGGGCAGAGTCGAAAATGCGCTGTTGCACTTCTTCGTCCTCGGTGACGGCCTGCAGCACGACCTCTTTGTACTCCTGCGACTTGACGTCCAGTTTCTTTTGCAGCTTCTCCTCCATTCTTCCGCACATCACGCGCTCTTCGGTCTTGGCGGCCGCGTCAATGCACTTCTTCTTGAGCTCGCTGAACGGGCTTTGCCCGTTGTAGTCAAAAACAGCGCCCATGATGTTCCGCGAAACCTGGCGCCCGTACGCAAAAAAGGCGCGCTGCTTGGCCAGGAGGAGCGGCGCCTCCTTCATGCTGTCCTCGCGAATGGCTCCCGCCGTGAGCGAGACTCCGTACTTTGCTTTCGGGCGGTTGTCCGCCTGAAACTTGCTTTTCGACCCGTAGTTGCCCTCACCCGTGTCTTCCACGTACGTGGTCTTCAGGGGGCACGTTTGAAACGTAACCATGCTTTTCGGGTTGCTCTCGAGGACCGCCTTCAGCTCGGTGGACCCGTTTGAGTTCTTTGCGACAACCGTCACGTCGCTCGGGTTGCCGTACTCGGCCACCAACTTGGCAAATTCTTCGTCTTCCACTTGCGTGGCAAAGGACACGTCAACGGGCATTGTGGCAAAAAAGGAAAAAGAAAAAAGAAAAAAGGAACTTTTTTGGAAGTGGAAAGGAAAAGTTTTGGGATTTGGGTTTCTTTTACAAACTCGTCTTTGCCAAAGCAACGTTGAATTCTTGCACAAGTTTTTCCACTTGCCCGCGTAATCTGGCCATGCGCAAGCGAGCGGCCGTTGCCCCTTGCCCGCCGGCCCCTAAGTCCGCTTCGCTTGCCGTCCGCGCAGCCTCGTTGTACGCGCGCACCGATTTTGCAATTTCTTCGCCCTTCCCGCCGACCACGCCGGGAAGTTCCGACCCGCGTTGCGCAATGCGGCACTCGGGGAACGCGTTTTGCGCGTTGCCTTGCCCCGGCGCCGGCTGGTTTCGCGCAGAAAACACCACGCGGAACCAATCCGGAGCGCGGACGTCGCTGTTATGCACGCCAACCCACCGCAGCGCCGTCCCGGCCGTGCGTTTTGCCTGCAGCCGCAGGCGCGCCTGCTCGCCGGCGCGGAGGAGCCGCTGCAAGGAGGCCGTGTCCGTGAAAAAGGCCCGTTTCACCTTGTAACTGTTCAGGTGCGCGTTTTTGCGCCACACCCCGTCGCCCAGGACCTCGTCGACGCCCATGACCGCAACGGCGCGCAAAGCGCGAAGCTTGCGCGCGTTTCGGGCGGCGTCGCTGAACGGGGCGACGGCGCGGGAGGAGGTCGCCGCAAACGACGACGTGTCCCCTTCCAAAATGGCGTTTTCTTTGGCGAGCAAAAATTCCCCAAGCATGCGCTGCCGCATGGTTTCAAAAAAAAACTGCGCCTCGTGCTCGGTCAAGGCAACGCTCGCCGGCGGAATTTGCAAGGCCCCCAAAACGACCAAGACCGGCAAAGAGCGCACCCCTCCGCGCGCTTGCAGGACTTTGGGGCGCCCAAAAATAACCGCCTGAGCCAGCGTTTCTGGAAGCTCCTCGCGCAGCTGCTCGTTCGTGTAGGTTGCGCAAAACGCCCGCACAAACGCAAAAAGAACGTCTCCGCTTTCCTCTCGCCCGGAGCGTTTCGCTTCCGCGCTGGCTTGCTCAATGGCCGCGGCAATTTCCGGCGGCGTCAACAGAGCCCGTGCTTTTGCAGCATCGCCCAGGCGCTTCGAAATCCTTGCCAGCGTGGCCGCGTACCCGTACACGCCGTCGGCGAGCCATTGCATGGTCCACCCGTCAATTGCCCGCAACACGGCGCTGTCGTCGCCCAAGTCAATGGGTCCGTCCGACTCGCCCGGGTCCTTTTCCGCTTCGTCGTCGGCTGCGTCGGCGGGCTCACGAAACCCTGCAACTTCCGCGTCGCTTTGCAGGTACAAAGCCCGGTCCCGCTTGCGCTTGCGCGTGTCGGGACCCGTGCGCCACGCGCATTCGCCGAAAACGCGGTCGCTGGAGACGTCAAAAATTTTTCCGTCCCGCGCGCATTTTGCGAAAACGTGCAGTTCGGCGCGCGGTGTTTCGACGGACGACAAAACGGGCCCGTTTCCGCCGTCCGCCCGCAGCGTTGCCTCGGCCCAGTAAAACCCCGCCACGGCGCGCGTGTACCGTTTCGTTTGCCCTCCTTTCCCGGGCAAAGCCGGCGCGACAACGGTGAACGTCACAGCCGCGCCGCGAGGGGCGCTGGAGCGCTGCAAAACTGCCGGCTGCCCGCCCAAAGAAAACGGCAGAAACTTCCACACAACGTCGATTCGCGCTTTTTTCGGGCCGCCTCGCGCCTGAACGCGCAAAACGAACCCTTTTCCGTCCCGCTCCATGCGGTTCGCAACCAGCGGGACCTGTTCCTTTGCAAGCGTTTTTGCCTCCTCCACGCGGGCTTTAAGTCCCGCGGCGAGCGTGCGAAGCGTCTTTTGGCGGGTTGTTTTCACGACACCGCGCAAAGCTGCCGCCAAGGCATCTCCGCCGTCAGGGACGCGGGAAATGGCGCGCCGCAAAACACCTTCGCCCAAAACCGGGTCCGGGTGCGCGGAAAACTCGCGGGACAGGACAAATCTCCCGTCGGCAACGTTTTCGGTGACGCCTTCGCTTGCCCCTTGCGACTTTGTCACGTACGCGTCAACGGTGCGCATCAGGCGCTCCAAAGTGCCCGGAGGGAGGGCAAGCTGCAAGGAAACGTTACCCACGCGCTCCCGGCGGTCGGCGACGGGCAAGGTAAGCAAAAACGTTGGCAAAGGGAGCAAATCGTCTTCTCCGGCGCCGTCTTCGTTTTCCACGGCTTGCGCGGCCGTTTGCAAAGCCACCACGGCTTCCGCTTGGTACTTTTCCTCGTCCAGCGCCGCCCGCTGCCGGGAAGCAAAGACAACGTCACGGGCAACGCGCTCGACGAGAGCGCGAAACTCTTGCAGCCCGTACAGCGAGCGAACTCTTGCTTTTGCGTACGCGTTGTCGTCTCGAACCCCTCCGCCGACTCCGCCGTTGGCCGTCAAATCAAGGCCAACCATGCGACCAACGGCTTCGCGAGCGCCGGGCGTTACAAATTCCCGCAATGGACCCTTTTCTACCGCGGCAAGCCATGTTTTGTACGCCGGCCACGCGGCGTGCCCCCGCAAAATCACGCGCAACCGCTCCGTTGACAGGTCAGCTGCGTCACCGCGAAACCCGGCGCCGTCGTTTTCGACGGCAAAAGCGTTCACGTCGCCACTGCGGAGCGATTCGCGCGCCTCGACCGACGAGTAACGAAACAGGAACTCGACGAAGTACACGCGCAGGAGCTCGCTGGGCACGGGAAGGTCCTCGCCAAAGTCAATTTCCTTGCTTGCCCTGGCAAGCTGCAAAAGGGCCGGACGCGTGAACGCCACGTCGAACGCGTTGCTGAGCCCTTCCGCCTCCTTCTCCTCCACGGCGTCGCCGTTGCGGGCCGGCAAAACGTTTTCCGTGCGCAGCGCCAGCGCCGTCTGCGTTTGCAGTTTTTGCCGCACGGAACGAACAGCCGTGGCAAAAGATTCCCGGTACACCTCGTCAATGACGTCCCCCTCGGGGCGCGCCCCGGCGACTGAAACGGGAAGGGACACGTCGCCTGTTTCCCCGTCCCGCAAAGCGTCTTCAACGGCGCGCAAGGCGCTTTCCAAGGCGGCAACCTCCCGCCCGCGCTCCGGCGCACTTGGCGTTTCCTTTGTCATGGTTAGCCCTTGCAAAGTGAACGCGTCCGCGTCGTCTTCCTCGTCGCTGCCGGGTTCCGTGCCGTCAACAACGCCAGCGCCCGCCGCGGCGCCGGAGCGAAGCGGTTGCGCCGGCGCCTGCCGTTCCTCCGGCAACGCGTCTTCCTCGTCCTCACTTTCGCCCGCCATCGGACCTGCGGGTTCCGCAAAGCCCCCCAGCACGCGCCGCACCGGGCGGTTCGCAGCGGAGGAAAAATGGTCTTGCCCTTGCGAAAGCATTTCCAGGAGGTCGCTTGGAATTTGCGAGTCGTCCATGGGCAGGTGCTCTTCGTTGCTCGTTTCCAAGCCGCCGGTGCCGGCGCTTTCTTCGTCGCTTCCGTTGTACCGCGAAAAGCTCATTTTTTGTAACACGCGGCGGCAACGGAAGAACAAGGGGTTTTGGTTGCAAAAAACGTAAAGCACCCGTTATTATACGCGGACCTGTGCGCAACAAGTCGCCGGGTAATGTAAACCGAATTTGCGTCAATCCTAAAAAACAAAGCTTTCCCTCGCTTTCTTTTCATGGCTTCTTTTGCCACAGATGACGGGTTTGGCCTCGCCCTCACCGGGGGCGAAGACGAAGACGCAAACGACGACGGTGGCAGCAGCGTTTTCGCCGCGGCCGCTGCGCAGCGTGTCGCGCCTGGGGACGCGACGCGCGAGCAAGGAAACGCGTGGCCCAAGGGAAACGAAGAAACGCTCATTGAATTGCCGGTCGACGACCCGCAACCAAGCGCGAGCAACTTCCGCATTGAAGCGGGCGGTCCGAAAACGCACATTCGCGCGAGGAAACCGTACGGAAAAACAAACGCGCACCACGTGGCAACTGGGCAGCCGCCGCAAGGGTTCGCCCGGTCCCACACGACCCCATTCAACTCTGGAACTTTTCCGGGGGGCGCCGCCGCAGCCCCATCCAGACAAGGGCCCAGGCAAAATGGCGCGCGCCACGGAAAAGCCAGCGTTTTCGTGTGGCTCGTTGCCCGTTGGTGCGCTGGATGGGTCCTGGCCTACCGGTTCGTGAATGCCATTTTTCTTGCCTTCATTTCCCGCCCGCTCAGCCGCGCGAAAACCGCGATTGTGGCTCGGGTTTTTGGGGACGACGCGAGTGCCGTGGGAAAGGCGGTTGCGTTTGCGAGGCGAAACAAAAAACAGCTGACCGGGGCGGTGTATTGTTCGTCATTGTCGGTGTTATTTTTTGCCGCCGTTTTCTTTTTGACGGCTGATTTTTCCGTTACCGCCGAGGATTTGCGCGCAAACGGCGGCCGCAAAGACGTTGTCTCCTGGGCAACGAGCAGGACGAGCAATTTCACGCGAAAAAGTGGCGCCTTCACTTGCGGAGAGGTGCGCGACGAAGTCGTTTTGCGCGGGCCTGGCGACGGGCAAGGCGGCGGGCAGGACCCGTACAACGACGCTTTGCAGTGTTCCTTTGTCTTTGCCATGCGCCAGGCGGAAAAGGCAATCGACCCGAACGGGCCTTTGCAGGCGCCGTGCGCGTGCGCTCCAATGTTTGGCCTGCGCAGGCGGCACGTTGCCGTGATGATGAGCGACAAAAACACGCCCATTCACATGTACAACGCGCGCCTGAGCAAGCCTCCGCCGAGCGCCACCCGGCAAGGGCACGAAGAACCCTTGTTCAGCAGGGTCCTCGAGCACCAGCGCATGCTCTTTCCAGAGGAACCCGAGTCGGTTTTTAACGTCCGGCAAGACGTTGTTTGGGTTGAATTTTTGCGCAGACATCAAGAGCACGCCGACACGGCGGCTTCGTGCCTTGAAGGGCGCGTGCGGTTAAGCGGCAAAGAGGCCCGTTGCGCACAGGCGTGTTTTGATTTGTTTGAAGGCATTTCCGTGTACGAAAAACACAAACGCGCCGCCAGAACCCGCGCGAACGTGTAAAATGCAAAAAAAGCGCGGAAATTTTTATTGGCACCCGTAAAAGACGACGCCTTGCCCGCGCAGCCCTTCCACAACGTCTCGGTGCGTCACGGTGTTCCGGTGCCCGTGCATTACGTGCTCCAAGGCAACGCGAAGAACGTTGCCCAAAAAGGTGCGGCACACCAAGTCACCGTCGACGAGGGCGCGCTTGCCGACGCGGGTCGCCCCGGCGCGCCTCGCCAGGCGCAGGTACCCGCGCAATGAAACGCTCTTTTTTGCCCTGTTCTTTGCCAACTTTCCCCGCAACACTTTTCCCTTTGCAAGGACCCCGTCCGTCGCAAGCGTCATTTGGCAAAATGTGAACCGGGAAATGGCAAACAACGCGAGATCGATTATTTGGGTTTTGCGGTATTTTTCACGTGCGCTTGCTTTTTCCCGCCGCCGTTCCCTTTCCCGAAACCCTCACCGCCGATTGCGAAGCGCTGCGCGATGCCCTCGTCTGCCCCCGCCCGTAAACGCTTTCCATGACGATTCCCTCCTCTTCCGCTTCCTCGCGCTCGGATCCTTTCCACGCGGGAAACTTTGCCCTCGCCCGTGGCCTGGCAAGCTCGGCAGCTTCGGCGTCCTCTCCTAAAATTTTTCTTCTTTCCACCGACACCGCTGCCCTCGCCTTGCACGCTTTCGCAAAAGAAACGCCCGCAAAAGAGCAGGCAACAAACAAAAACACCAATGCGCTCACGAAAAACGGCCCGTTCACGGCGGGACCGCTCGCAACGTTTCTCGCGGGTTTCTTTTCCCCGCCGGACCCTTCCCTCGGCGAAGACGCGTTTTCTGACGGCGTAAGCGTCGCAGTTTCCGTCGCGTTCACGGAAACGCCAGTCGCTTGTGGGGTTGTATCGCTCGAAGCGTGCGTTTCCGCGGCCGTCGCCTGGGTTGCCTCCTCCTGCGCAGCCAAAGCCCGCAGTTCCTCCATGGAAAGGAGCCTTCGCAACGTTACATTGCACACGTTGGCGCCCCCGTGCTGCCCGCCAATGCCAACGCCCAGCCCCTCCGGGGCCGGCGGGACGCCGACAAAAGTTTGCGGCGCAATCATGCCCGCGTTCGGACCGACAAAAGAAAAGTTGTACGCGCGCGCGGGCAGCTCCACGCCTTGCACGTACCCGGGCGGGAGCAAAGTAAGGGTGACCGTGTACCAGTCAGAGAACCCTAAACTTATGCCTTCCCAGGGAATGTTGTGGTTGATCCATGCATTGTCAGAGTGCTCGGGAAAAGGCAGGTGCTCCTCCGAAACACGCATGGATTGCCCTGGAAAATCGCTGCGGAGTCGCCAGTCGCACTTTTCCGAAAGCGACTCGTTGTACTCGGAAACGTTGGAAAACTCGTAAACGAAATTGTACCAAAAAAAAACGCTCGGAATTTTCCCGTTGCAGCATTTGCGGTTGAGACAGAAAAATTTAGGGCCGAGTTCAAAGCCAACGGCGGCGGCGTCTTCGTGGAAGTCGCTAAACTGCTTCATGTACTGCCCGGGCGTGAATGCTTTGTCGCTTTCGCGCGGAAGTCCGGTGTGATAGACGGCGGCCAGGGCGCGAGGTTCGGCGACGGTTGCGTTTTTTTCGCCCCAAAACACGGGAGGGGCAACCGCTGCAAGGGCCCCGTGGCGCAGGCCGGAAAACAAATGCGTCTGCAGGGCCCGGTACACAAACTGCACGCGGTACTGCAGCTGGTACGTGGCGTTGCTGGCAAACGATATTGCGTCACGGGTTTCTTTGCTTCGCCCGTACAGGACCAGCGGTTCGCTGCCCCAATACCCGCTCGACTCGTTTCTGCCGAGCTGCAAAAATCCCCCTTGCGGGTGCATCGTTTTCGCTTGCCCGGGCCCGTCTTCCCTGCGGAAAAAAGCCTGCTCCGGCACGTCAACGCCCGTTGCGACGTCGTACATTCCCACCCAGTCCGTTTCCGTTCCAGTCCAATTGAGCCCGTAAAACGGCATGGGCGCTGAGGGCGCCGGCTTGCCGTCGCCCCCTTGCCAAAGGCCCGCGTACAAGAGCGCCTCAGGTCGCTCGTCAACGACGCGCTCGGCCACGGCGGCAACGTCGCCGGCGACTTTGTACCCGCCGTTCCACAGAGCCGCACGGGCGGAGGCGACGCAAAAAAGGGTTGCCAAGAAAATGACCATGACCTGGGTTTGTTTTTGTAAACTTCGCGTAAACCCTTTTTTGTGCATGTACAATTCTGCCGGTCCACAAAAGCAGTACGACCCGCCCCGTCCCTTTGTCGTTTTTCCGTCTTTTTACAAGGGCCCCGCTAAAGGTTCATTTTTCTCAAAAAAACAAGGTTGGTCGTTTTTTTTCCAATCGTAAACCGCTTTTTGTAGTTTTCTTTTTTTTCATCGTTTTTTTCCAGAACTTCCGAGTTTGTCAAAAAAATCCTTGCCTGCAATGTCGTCGTCGTCTTCGTCGTCGTCGTCTTCTTCGAGCGCCATGCTTCCCCCTTCGGGGACAACGTCTTTGCGAGAAGTGACAAAAGAAACGCCCCCCACCGAGGCACCTGCCTCGTCCTCGTCCTCGTCTTCGACCGGGTCTTCCTCAAAGCGAACGGGCAAGGAGGAACTTTTGGACAGATTGGTGACGGTTCGGAACTGCCAAATGGCCGTCGACGTTCCGACAAACAAAGCTCTTGAGGCGATTTGGGAGGAACCAAGCGGGGAAAGTTCGTTCGCACAGCAAGAGGAGGACCCCACCGGAACGTGGAAAAAGTTTCCGGGATTTGCAATTGCCCATTACAAACGCGAGGTCATGAAGGCGCTGGGAAAACGCGTGAAGGACACGGAGTTCAAGTGCAGCGGCGGCATTGAAGACTTCATCATCGTCCACTGCGGAGCCCCCGCCGAGTCCGCCGCCAAGGCAACGTCGTTTTGGTACTTGGTGAAAGAACCGGAAACTGAGAACGGGCGCGTGCAAGAGCAGTGGGCGTGGTTGAGCGGAAAAGACAACACGCTCCGGAAAATGCAGCCGGCAACGCGCGACAAAAAATTTGACGGACTTTTGCAGCGACCCGACGCGTGCAAAGACATTGTGCAGGCAAAAAACGAACGTGTACTGTACTACAAAGTCATCTCCCCGAAAGGAAAGCTTTTTGTATTCACGGTGCGGACAAAGTTTGTACCCAGCGCGTTTTTTTCAAAAATCAAGAAAGTCGCAAAGGAAGGAAAGGGAGAAGGCAAGGAAGGCGCGAAAAAGGGGCGCAAACGCGGCGAAGAGGAAGGGCAGCCGAAAATTTCGCAACAGATGCTGGAATCCGTGGGAATGTTCAAGTCTTCGGGACCGGAAGGAGACGACGAATTAGAGGGGGCGGTTGCCGGGAAACGCAAGCAAAAGGGCAACGCGGACGCGGGTAAAGGAAAAAAAAAGAAGCTTTCCGAGAAAACTGCCGGCGTCGACGTTTGGCAGGCGGCGTACGCGATGGCCGCGGGCGCGGGGAACCGGTGCCCGGTGGGCAAGACGAGCCCGGTGACGCCGGTGAATTTGCTGGCGTACATGGAATGGCAGCGCATGCGCGGGGAGCCCTTGGCCGGGACAATGCGCTTTGGTCATTTGCAAAACATGGGCGAAATTATGGGCAAAGAAGAGGGGAACCGCGTCGCCCAGTGGATGTACAACGCCCTGCGCCTTGCCCACGACGAGTGGCGGGCTGATTTTTTTGTCCCGCCGCCGGCGCAAGAACCGCAAAAGAACGGAAACAAAATGACGTTCGAAGAGGAAGCGGCTGCCCTTTTTGAGTGAACCGGTTCGCGGGTCGTTTTGCAAGGGACAATCCCAAATTCATTGCATCTTGCTTGACAATGAAACGCGCGCGAACCAACGCAAACCAGGGCGACGAGGGGCACGAAGACGACCTCATTTCCCTTGACGCCCTCCTTGCCGAGGCGCAGGCGGCAAAGGAAAGTCTTTTTCGCCAAACTGCGGGGCCGGGGGAACCGGGCGAAAAGGCGTCAAAAACTGAAGTTCCTGCCAACGAACCTCGCTGCGCGGCGGCGATTGAAAAGCAAATTGAACATTTTTGGGCCGAGTTTCGTCGCACGCAAACCGACGAGCACGGGGTGTTCCCTTTGCAAGGGACCGTCCGGTGCACGTTTGGGCATTGCCAGGGGAAACGCCTGCGAGGGGCCGTTGTCTTGGGCGTCGGGCGCGGACAAAGCGCGGAAGCCGGGCCCTGGGCTGGGGAACTGGGCGAAGCCTTGCGCCTGAGCGAGGCAGCGGCGTTTCAACACTGCCACGCTTGCACGCGCTTTTGCACGCACCCGCCCGGCGTTTTTCGCGGCGCAAAACGCGTCGCCGGGACGGGGCAGGCGTTGTGCGAGAAAATTTTCCTGTGCGAGCGGCACGTGAAAGTTCACGTGTGCGGGCCGTTTTGCCAGGAAACGTACAAGGATGCCTTGGGGTTTTCAAAGTGCGTTTTAAGCGGCCTCACCGTGGCCCAGGCCGAGGGGTATTCTTTTTTCGACGGAACTCGCTACTTGTGGGACGACGGTTCCTCGGCGGCGGCGGCGCCGGCGGCGGGGCGCAACGCCCGATCCGTAACGCGCGCCGTTCCGGAAACGTCTTTTGTTCCGGGCGAACCCGTCGGAAAAAAGGGACCCCCCGGGGGCGGCCTCAAAAACGCGGCCCCTCCGGACGACACACCGTGTTCAGGCATGTTTTCGGGGTCGCGCGCGGGAAACACGTTTGGCGACGGCATTGCCGGCACGCTGGACGAGTTGTACGAAGTTTCGTGGGGCGCCGTGTTCTTGCTTTTGTTCAGCGAGCGGAGGGCGGCCCTTGAGGGGCTGCGCCTTGAAAAGTTACAAAAGGAGGCGCGGCGCAAGATTTCCGGGACCATGCTTGAGGATTTGAAAACCGGGAAATGGGTGTTTTTGGACAAAATGATGTCGTCGCACCGAAGCATAATGTCCTCAAAACGAGTGTACCCGGGGAGCATGGTTTTGCCGCAAAACGCAAAAGCCCGCCTGAACGCGTACTACGCCATGGTCCTCGTCGAGTTCACGGTGAACTTGTTTTCCCTTTGCGACGACCTCAAGGAAACCGAAGAAATCGCCGGCCTTATTGCCCGCGGAAACCGCGCCGCGTGCGGGCTCGCGCGCATTGCCGCGTACGATTCCCGGGCGTTTGCCGTAAACTGCTTTACCCTTTTGGTAAGCGATTTTTCCGGGCCCGACGGCGCGGAGGACGTCATTTTCGGCGGCGCGCACGAAGACCCTGCCTTGGGGCTGATGCCGGAAAGCAGCACGGTGGAAAAGCTAGGGGTGCCCGAAAAAATATGCACCGACATTAAAAAAGACGTCAAGTACGCGCTGACGATGGGAAAAAAGGGCAGCAACGAGGCGATGCGCGCTTTGCGGGCAACGACGATTCCCTTGGAAGAAATTTACTACGGCAAACAGCCGGACGGGCAGCATTTCAGCGTGGTTGCGGAGTTCCTAAACGTGCGAAGGGAGCGGCAATCTGCCGAGGAGCGGGAGGCGCGAGAGGACGTCGAAAAAACACGCAACCTTTTGCAAGAAGTTGACTTGTAAGCGGAAAAGAAAAAGAAAACCAAAATAAGCTTTGTTTTGCCCGGGTTTTGTGAAATCATTTTTTGCGCGTCTTTTCTCCGCAATGGAGCGCGGAAAAAAGGACGTTCTTTCCGACGTTTGCATTGTCGTGTTTGGGCCAGTTGCCGCCGGGAAAAGCTCGCTGGTGCGGGAAGTTGCCTTGTCGCTGGCAAAAACAACGGCACGCAACGTGCGCGTTCGCGTGCTGGAGGAACCCACGGAGTTCCTGCGCACGTCGGGCCAACTTGAGAAGTTGAAAAACAACGAAACCGGGGCTGCGCTCGCCTTGCAGCTAAGCACCCTTTTTGCACGGCTTCGCGTCTCCCAGAACACGGCAAAAGCGTCGCACGAGGACGGGCCTCGCGTGCGCACCGTTTACTTGTGCGACGGGCACGGTGACTTGGACGGACACTTGTACCTTTCCGAGCACGTGCGCGCGGGACGATTGAAGCTCGAGGACTTGACGGTGTATTTTCACGCAAAAGACGTTGCCGCGTCGCTGGAACCAATTGCGGCTTTGCGAAACCCGGATTTGTTCGTGTATTTGCGCGCGTCAAGCGCAACGTGCGCGGCGCAGTGCAAGGCGCGCGGGCGAGCGGAGGAGGGCGCGCTGGACGAGTCGTTTTTTGCGCGCATGATCAAGTCCTGCAACGACGCCGCCATGATGCGCAAAGAACGGTGCCTTGTCGTTGACGCGGACGCGGACTCTGGTCGCTCGGCCAGCGCCGCCGTCGCCAGTGAAATTCGCAAAGCCTTTTTTGTATAAATGCGTTTTGCGTCGTCAATTAGGGCACGGTTGCGGGCGAAACCCGGTTTCGAAAACGGCCCGCTCATATTCCACAACGCACTACGCCCCGCCAGCAATCGGGGCGTTTGTTTTGACGGGTGTTTTCCTTTGGAGCAGCCTTCTTTTTTTCGGCCTTGCCTACCACAACTCTCACTCGCTAGTTTGCGCGCTTGTCGCGGACCCGTAAAAGGACGCCATGATTCGTCAGCGCGCTGGAAAGAAATCTCAAGTGTACAACCCGCTTTCCGCGGAAGGAGGCGGTTCCGGCGAGGAAACAAGCGAAGACGGCGGCGAGGGCGCGGTAATTTACAAGGAAATTACAATGCCGGCCTGCGACAGGGCCATGCTCCTTTGCCTGGTCCTCGTTTCGCTTACAGTCCTCGGGATCAGCGTGGCGACGTTCGTCAAGGCAAACGAAGCGTTGAGCGCGATTGTTGCTCAAGAAGCGGCGCAAAATTAGCCGTATACAAGGGGGGCAAAGGGGAGTTTTGTAAGTTTCGCGGACCCAAAAGTTCTTGCGCGTACACAAAAAACCCCTTTCAAAAAGAAAACCAAAAACAATGTCGCTTACCTCTTCCCTCGCCCGCCCTTTCGGGTCCGCCACGGCCCCGCTGAAGCCGTCCGGGGACGGGAATGGGCGCGGCGCCGGCGCCGCGGTGCAGAGCCCCGCCAAGATTGGCGGGAAACAGTCGTTCAAAAGCAACAGCTCAAGCAAGCCTTGGTACAATCCGCAGGACATTGACCGCGCCGTGGCGTACCAAAAAAACTCTGGCATCCGAAAAATGGCGCGCTGAAGTTTGCGAGGAGGCAATAAAAATCACAGTGTAGCAAAACCTCATTTCAATGTCTTCTTCCAGCTCCTCTTCCTCCTCCTCTGCTTCCGCTGCCGCGCGGGAACCCAACGAAATCGGCATTGCGGACGTGTGCGTGCTCGTCGATTACAGGGAACGCGATTTGCTGCGCAATTGCTTTCCTTTTTTGGAGCGTCCTTTTCCGTACAGCGTCGTCAACTGCGCAACCGCCGACCTCATTGTGTGCGTCGTGAGCGATCGCGCACCGCGTGCGGAGGAAACGCAGTGCGCGGCAACGCCTGCCGTGTCCGCGCAAGGAGAGGTCTGCGCGGCGCTGCGCGGGCAGGTGGGCGTTGACTTGCCGCGCCCATTCACACCGTCCACCCGCACGTACACGCCGGTGTTTGCGGTGGAAAGGAAAGCCGTCCCAGACCTGACCAACAGCATTCGCGGGCGCGGAAGCAGCGGGTCGGCCGTGAACCGGTTCAAGGACCAAAAGCTGCGGCTCCTTGCGTTTTGCGCGGAAACCGGGGCCAAGCCGTACCTTCTCGTTGAGGGGCTTCGCGGGTACGCGAGGGAAAAGGCCGTCGAGGGGATGCCGTTCGAGGCCGTGCACACCGCCCTCACGAACACGTGCGCGCGCGACGGGATCACGGTGCAGCACGAGGGCAACGTCCACGAAAGCGCCCGTTGGGTGAACAAGCTTTGCAAGTGCATCGTAAAGCACCAGCTGCGGACGGCGAAGCAAATTGTTGGCCCAAACGGGCAGCGGGAAATGGGCGCAGTTGTGGCGACGAAAAACTCTTTGCAAGAGCACGCGCAGGCCGTTTCCGTGCGAAAAGCGGACAATTTGACGCCGCAGCTCGGGTTTCGCACGTGGCTCATGACCGCGCGCGGCATGAGCTCGGAAAAGGCCGGTGCCATAATGGAACGACACAAGACCATTGCCGGCCTTGTCAACGCGTACACGCAGCACAGGCGCCGCGCGAGCGCGCGGATGACGGAAAAAAAGGCGGAGCGCGAGTGCGAGCTGATGCTGCAAAACATTGAAATCACGACCGGGGGGAGAACCGCCAACGGGCACTACCGAAAAATCGGCCCCGCCCTGAGCAAGGCAGTGTACGTTCGGCTTTTCCAAGAGCAAACGGAAGATCAGCTGCGAGCCGCGCAGGGGAAAGAAAAAAGCGGGCGCGAAGGGCCGGCGGGAGAAACCGAAAACCCAAGAAAACGAAAATGCCCGGAGCAGGAACCTTCATTGTCGCCGCAGGCGTCGTCTTCCTCGTCTCGTTCTGCGCGTACGCAGGTGTTTGCGCAAAGTGGGAAAAAGAAAAAAAGCTCCGCTGAGCGCGGCGCGGACGTTGAAATGCTTTTTTTGGCCAGGAATTTGGAGTGAACGAGCGGCAAATAAAAGGACGCTATTTGAAAGTTTTGCAGACGCAAATTTTCGCAACATTCAACCCGTCCACACACAAAACCAACGAACAATGTTTTTGCAAATTACCCTCCAGTACGATGCGAGGCTTGGCGGGCAAACTGAACCCGCGCAATACGCGTCGGAAACCCGCCCGAAGTTGGCCGTTTTCTTAACGCACGGTCTTTCGCGCGGCGTTGTCGCCCGAGGAGAGCCTGGCGCGGAAAAAGGAACAACCACTACGGTTTCTTTGCCGTTCGACGTGCAAGGCGCGCAGGCGTTTCGCCGTCAGGCACGGCGCGTGTGGATGCTCCCGGACGGACTTGACGAACCCCGGGAAACCGACGCCTCCGTGCCCGCGTCCGCTTCCCTTGCCGTGAACGCGTACGCCGTCACCTACACAGAGGCCGGGCAGGAGCTTGAGTCGCGCGTCGGTTCGGCGTACATTTTGCTGGAAGCCGTTTTCCAGCAGGACTGGAGCACCGGGCAAGGCATGGTGTTCCCTTTAACCGACAACACCGGGGACGACGGGTTTGTGGTGAAAGGGGCGGTGCGGGTCTTCTCGGCGCGCCTTGTCGCGGACGGGGCGGAAACAAAAACTGCCACCGTCAGGTTTTCCGCGCGGCAAAAGTGGTCCGTCATGAGCGACAATGAGGAGGGCTTGCAACAGCAACGCATGCGGGCCATTCAAACGCGGGCAATGGAGTTTTTTTTTGGCTCGCCGCCCGTCATCGGCAAGGCAACAATTCCGTACCTCGAGCGCGTGCACTGCCCCGAGTACCGCACCGAGGCGCTGTCGCTGCCGGGGAGCGTCTTTTCCGTTCGCCTTCCCACGCAAAACCCGAGCGGAGCCGTGTTTTTGCGGGCCATTGAGGTTGTGCTGTGGCGCATTGGCTGGCTGCGGCGCGGGGCCGTTGACACTATGAACGGCGAAATTGAGCGCCAATTCCGCGACGGGCCGCGGCCCGGGAAACGAGTGAGCGCCTTGTTTCACGCGGCAACGACGCTTCTCGTTGGCCTTTTCACGCTGTACCCGACGAACGAGGTGTACGAAAACGATTTTGTCAACGAAGGCGGCAACACAATTTTGCCGCGCTCAACGCGCTCGCGCATGCGGAAACGCATGGCGCAAATGCGTTCGCAAGCCGCGAACCGCGCGCGCGAGGAGCGGGAAATGCGCGTTCCAATTACGGAATCGTACAAAATCGTGCGGGGCCTGGGCGGTGGCGACTGCGAGGACGTTGCCTGCGAAGTGTACATTGAGGCGGCCCAGTTCATGCGCCTTGATTTTTCCGGCGCCGACGCCGCCGCGGGCCCTCTCCGGGGCCGGGCAGAGCTGGGGCGGCTCCTGGGAAACTTGCAGCGCATTTTGTCGTTGTACGTGCCGATGCTTGTCCTCATGGCGGTGACGAACAAAAAAATGGAAGACGGCCTCCGCGACATGAACCCGGACGAAGCCATGGCGCACACGGTGGCCGTGTTTTTCCCGTGGGCCCAGTTCGCGTCGGCTTTTGACGGGACCTTGACCCCGCAAGAGGCCCGCGCCATGAAGTCGTCTCGCGCGTGGAAGGAGGCGGAGCGCGCGCGAAAACCTTGGCACACGGAGCTGCGCGTTTTGGTTTGCGAAGGGACGGCGCGCATGGACCCGCGCTCGGTCCTCCCTTACACGTACTGGCAGGACGACGAGCAGGGCAGGGCCGCGGGGTGGCGCGTTGTGCAGGAGAAACGCGCGGCGCAGGAGCGCGTGCAAAAGGCATTTGCCGGCGAAGCGGGCGCTTTTTTGCCGGTAACCATGGAAATCTTGCCGACCGTTCCGAACGACACAAAGGACGGGGACTTTGCGCAAAACCGCGAGGACGTCAGCGGATTCTACAAAGCCCCCGTCAGCGCGTACGTGGGACACACGTTTCGCGACAGCGGCGTCCTGGACGTGGTTTTTGCGGTCCGCGACTCGCGGACGCGCGCCGTAACGTACGGCGCCCATTTTAACAGGCTCGTCTTTCCCGAGCTTCTTGCGGACGGCGCGTTGCGCGTGATTCCGTGCAACGCGCTCGATGCCCTGGACCGGCGCATCATAAACGACGCCCTCTTGAAGCTGGAACCCGAGCCACCGCTGCGGCTGTCGCGCCAGGCCATGCGCCGCGACGCAAACAACGCGGTCTTGCGTTCCCTCCGCGAGCACGTTGTCGTGCAGCGGGAGGCGGTCCTGGGCGAAGGGGCGCAAGGGGACGAGACCGGCAAAGTGCGCGCCGCGGGAACGGAAACCGGGGCGGTTGTCCTCTCGCTGCGCGACCAAGAGGCGACCCCGGAAAACACTGCAAAACTCATTCGCGCCGTGCGAGCGATCGTGGACGGGGACACTGCCCGTGCGAGGACAGTCCAAGTGCGTACTTGGACGCTGGCCGACCCGGCGGCAAGCGATGGGGACTGGGCCGTGCGGAACATCGTCCACGACGTTCGTATTGACGTGTGCGCGGGAAAGCAGTAAACCGTTGCGCGCCTTTTCCTCCGCTTGCCACTTTGCGTTTTCACTTGCCTCTACCAACCCTCAGCTCCACGCCTGCGTTCTTTGCACGTGCACCGGGGGAAGGCGCCTGCTGCGAAGGTTTCCCGTGTCCGCGGAAGAAAACGCCTCCAGATCATGGGTCCGCTTGTGGTTTTGCACGGGCAGCGCCGTCGAAAACTGGGAACTTGTTCCGGTCGCGGGAAACGCGGCGGTTTCGCTCGCGCTTTCGCTTGTGCTTTCGTCTTCGCCGGGCTCTTGCAAATTTTCAAACGACACGTCAACTTGCGTTTCCACGAGCTTTCGCCCGCGCCCCCCCGCGGCTGGTTGCGCAAAAACGCCCGCAGCCCTCCCGGGGTCTTTCCTTTGCTCCCCCTTTGCCCTTGCCCTGGCCGGCTTTTCAAACGTCGTCGCTTCGTACGGCTCCGTGCACAGGACCGTGTTGGGGACGTAATAATGACGTCCCGTACGCCTCCACCCCTGCCCGTCGTCGGTCCGCTCCAAAATTAGCACGCGAACGTGGCGCAAATCAGTGTCCACGACGACGCCGGTTTCCCCTCGCACGGTCAGTATCTTGCCCGGCTGCACGGTCCCGTCGCTTTGCAAGACAATCCCGCAAAGGGCGTTGCTCACGGCCGCACCAACGCTCGTCGTGGCCCCCGCAACGACAATTCCCAAAAAAAGGACGTCGTACGAAACCCCGACGCTTCCAAAGGCCGCCATCACGCCAAGCGCCACCAAGGCCACGCGCGTGGCGTACCTCGTCTGCGTGACCGTCCAAGGCCAGCACCGCGCCCTGCGGCCGACGGCGGCGACAATCTTTGGAATCACGGCGGCGAGCAAAAGAAAAGCGATAAGGACCAAAATGAAAACGGCAAATTTTTGCCAAAAGTCAACAAAAAAAACTTCAATTTCCTCCAAAGCCGCGTCCACCGGGCGAAACACGCCCCCGCGCAAAGCGTTGCCCACGGTTTTGTACTTGTCAGGGTCTGCGACGGCGCGCTCGTGCGAGGCAAGGCGAGAGGTTGCTTCGCTGACAAACGCCATTCCCTCGCCCGAAACGGCCGCTTTGCCCGCGTCAATGGGTTCCGCAAAGTTCCGCTTCCCCGTCCTCAAGAGCCTCGCGGACCCGCTTGCCTTTTCCGCCAACGACGCGCCCGCCTGGACCAGGAAACTGCACAGCATGCGCGTTGGCGACGGCTTCCGAAAATAAGCCGAACCCGCGGCATACATAGAAATCTTCCTCCGAATGCACCAAATCGCGCACCGTGAGCGGTCGCCTTTTTTCGCTCACCTTTGCGCAGTGCCGCGCCCAAAGACGCTCGCAGTCCGCGGCAACGGTGTTTCCCTCGTGGTACGAGCTCATGCGGTACTCGGCAGACGTGGGACAGGCGACGGCGTGCATGCGAAAACGCCGCAAAACGGCGTTGTAAAACCACGCCCAAATTATTTCCGAGTTGGCAAACGTTTTGCTGCCCGTTACGATGCAGCACCCTGAAATGAAGACAATGATGACAATTTTGGAGCTTTTCATGCGAAAAATGAGCCCGGGAAATTTGTCAGGTTCGTACGTCGCCTCCACGCGGTACGCGGCGTCAATGTCCTTGATGTTGACAAGGAACCCGGCGGCGCCGCGGCAGACGATGTTTTGCACGGCAAAGTTGCTAAACGAAACAAACTCGCCCGTGCGAAGGAGAAAATTTGCGACCCGCATGCCCGCCAGGCGTGCTTGGTTTTCGCTGACCGTTCCCACGCAAACGCACGATCCGCCGTCAAAAATGAGGACGGTTGCGCTTCCGCAGCGAAGCATGCACGCGGCAAAACGTTTTGGGTCGTACGCAACGCCAGGTAACTTGCGGCTCAGCTCAATGACGCTGATGGGTTTCGTGGCCGAGTGCGCGTTCAATTTGAATTTGCACGTCACGTTGCTGCATTGAAGTTTCGGGGCAAAACGGGAAAAATCGCGCGGAAGCTGTAGCGACAAAATGTTTTCCGGCACCGGAATGTGTTCACGGGGAGGCATGCCAAAGGACACGACAAGGAGTTGGGGTTTACCTCGGCGTCCACTGGCAACGCTTACCCGTCAAGAGAGCCGTTTTCAAAATTTCAAAGATGGGTTTTCAACACAGCCTAGTGACGTCATCAGTCCTCCCCTCCAGTGATCTTGAGGCACAAAAAGGCTGCAGCCTTTTACTCGTTCCAAACTCGTTTTGCCACGTCATCAACACGGTGTCGTTTTCATGACAACAAATATTGCAAACAAAAACTTGAAAATTAGGAAAAAAGAATGCAAAAGACTACAGCGAAAAAAAGATTTACAAAAATATCCGCATATTTTTCAAATTTTCGCGAAGCAAAAATGTCCAGGGTGCTTCCACATGTTTTTTTTTGTAAGTGGAAAAAATAGTGGAAAGTTCCACTTGTATGTGGAAAATATTTTTGCTAACTCGCTCAATAATGCCGCTGCATGTGGAAAAAATTCTATGTGGAAAAAAAGTTTGTCATGAAATATTTTTTTCCACTCGTTAATTATTCGGCCAGAGGGCTAAAGTGCAACTTTCAAATAGAAAAAAAAAATCGCTAAAAACACCCCCCCAACTTTCCACTTCTTTTTTTTTCTCCCCTCCACACCCGTCCTCAAAATTTCAACGACGCCCTCAAGGAACAAAAAGACTACGAAAGAAACAAAATTTTTATTTTGTTCATCGTATCTTAGCGTAGGACAATTGTAGATGAGAAAAACAGAAGTGGAAAAAATAGTGGAAAGTTCCACTTGTATGTGGAAAATATTTTTGCTAACTCGCTCAATAATGCCGCTGCATGTTGAAAATTTTCTATGTGGAAAAAAAGTTTGTCATGAAATATTTTTTTCCACTCGTTAATCGTTCGGTCAGAGGGCTAAAGTGCAACTTTCCAATAGAAAAAAAAAATC
>Ga0307933_1000053_pt1 | contig 107996 bp, 94 predicted proteins | sample OrgLakmetageno88_FD_201811 | JGI IMG/M metagenome (GOLD analysis project Ga0307933, IMG submission 201811) | Saline water microbial communities from Organic Lake, Antarctica - #88 | ecosystem: Environmental > Aquatic > Non-marine Saline and Alkaline > Saline | place: Antarctica: Organic Lake...
GGCCACATGGGGGAATGCCGTGGACACTATGTTCAGTGGAGAGAAAACACCAGCCTTAGCCGTGAGCGCCCTCAGCATAGCAAAACGTGCCTGTATGCCATCTGGACCTCCGAGATAACGTGCGATCGAATAATTAGCATACAGGACGCGGTTTGTGGCGTCGCTGCTCAGTGCTACGGTTTTCAGCTGCGCGCCGGCACCCTGTCCCACCAGCGCGTAAACTGCCCGGATATACCGAGAGAAGCCAATCTGCTGGAGCTCGTGTCCCACAAACCCGTTGCCCATGGACACGTCGTCCCCGGTCGCCCTGCGCATGATGTAAACACTGCCCTCGCGAAATGAGAGACTTTCGCACATCGCTAGGAGAATCGTTTGCCCGTTCAGTGTCAGCGTGACAGGGCCCGTTGCCATATTTCCAGCCGCTTTGACATTGAGGATGTTACCATGCCACAGCAGGTTGGTATTGAGGTTCATGTCGGCGTCGTCTGAAATGCGATCTCCACTAAAAAAATTTTCCATTCGAAGTGCCAGTGCGAAAAATGGCTCTCGCCTGGTGATGCGGTTGGTTCTCAGCTTATGACCAGTCGCATCATCGGGAACCATGACCTGATTGGTTGTAGTATTATCTGGTATGGGCAGCGCCGTGCCCAGCGTCTCGCTGACGAACACCGCCTGTCCCACGGGTGTTAAATGCAGGAAGGGGAGGAGGTATGGCTTCTCAAATGTCACACCACATTCCGGTCCGTAAACTCTGGACAGGCTATTTATCGTGCCACCCATCAGTGTCGTTGCCGTACGCGCCTCGGCTACTGTCAGCGTCATCCCTCCGTTGTTGGAGGTGTAGATGTTGTCGCTGCCGGGCTGCCACAGTTCATTGTTGCCGCCTCCCAGGTCGACCGTCAGCGTCGGCTCGCCCTCTGCCGGATACTCCCAGTAGGGAGGGCGCAGACCATTTTCGTCCCAGGCTGTCTCGGCCGTGCCCACAAACATGCAGTCGGTGTTGTCCGGGCGCGAGACGAGGATGGTGAAGCGACGTGCCACGCTGCTCGTGGTGCTCGCAATGCCGTTGTATTTTCGATAGTAGCGGAAGTTGTCATACAGGACCAGTAGCTCCTGGTTCACGTGATCAGTTCTGATAGGACCCCCTGTCCATGACAGGGCTGCGTACTGCGCCCCGTGCGCATCTCCTGGGATCTCCTTGGCACCAAATGTCACCATGGCCTTGCATGTCACAATCACGTTGCTATCGCCGAAGTCTGCATCAGCGGCCCCGAGCTGCGCCACCACCAGCGCGTCCTGCAGCAGGAACACGTACGGGTTAGTGATGTCCGTGATTGTCCTGGAAGTCACGGTGTCGCTATACCCGGGACCAAAGCCGGCGTCGGTCAAGCCCAGTGTCACGGTGCCCGCCACTGTGTCCACCGTACCACGCACGAGGCACCCGCGCACGCTCCACGCGTAGTTGCCGGTTGCAAGCGCTGCACAAAACTGATTGACGGTTCGACCGGTGATGTCGTATGTATCATCGGCCACTCCATCCTTACTCAGCGTGAGGTTGTCAGCGTTGAGTGCCGCTGACCACCTCAGGTCGTTGTGGCTGCGTGGGCGTGTGTCATTGCCCATGGTTGTCATGATGAAAGTGTGGGTGACAAAGCACAATCAAAAAAAAAACAGATGAGAGAGATCACACGCTGCTGCTGAAATTTACACGGGCGTGTTGCACAGTGATATTCGTGTATTGTGTCGTAAAAAACAAAAGTGATCAGCCTCGTAGTGTTTGAAAACTCAGCACAATCAAAAAAAAAACAGATGAGAGAGATCACACACTGCTGCTGAAATTTACACGGAGGTGTTTGCACAGTGATATTCGTGTGCCCCGATGGCATCCAGTCGTCGTCGTTCTCCACATTCGCCTTCCTGCTTCCCCATCCATCATGAATCACTCTGGTAATTTCACGTTCAACCCAAATACACGATGTCCAATAGAGTGTAATCGCATTCACAAACAGTGGGCATGGTAGCGCAATTACGTTTCTGCCAATGCTCAGTCCTTGATCCTGTCATGGTTTTTCGATGACGCGAGAAGCTGCTCTCCTGATGGAAGCCTGGCCCGCACAGCCTCCAGCGCCTCGTCGAGAGCGCGCAGCGCCGAGTTACGCATGTCCGGCACATGCACGATGAACCGGGGGTTGCCGGTCACCTGACCGCGCTCCGCAGCGGACTGCAGCGAGGTGCCAATGGTATATTGCAACGTGTCCAACTGCGAGACGGCAAAGCCGTTTTCGCTCAGTGCCCTGGCAATGGCAGCCTCTTCTGCAGGACTGGCGCCCCACTCGTGTAGCAGCAAGTCGACGCTTCCCAGTCCGTTCTGTGCAGCGTGTCGAATGCACGCCGAGGCCACCTTCGCGTAATTTTCAACAGGCCTCGGTCTCGCCATGATAAATATGGCATGTGGATCCCAATTCGTTTCGATCGTGTAGCCAAATTTTTCCTCCAGTTCTTCCAACACGCTTGAGTGCACTTTGTCCGAGTCGAAGAGCGGGAAACCGACTCGGCCGGCCTGCATTGCCTTCTCTGCACCCTCTGCAATTTTCTTGAGACCAAACAAAGTGTGTTGTCGTCCACCCAGCCGACCAACGGGTGACTGCTGCTCTGCGTTGAGCTGCTGCAGTGTGATAAGCCCGTGTGCTGCCGCGTCGTCAGCGTGCCTCGTTTCCTCGCCCGATGCCATGGCCGACGGTGGTTCACAGTGGAACATAAAAGGTAACTGCACGCCACATTCGTCTTCTTGCTCCTTTTCCGCCCGATTTTGTCGTATGGTCATTCCCGCCGTTCCTTCCGATTATTCGCCCTCTCCTTTTCGCATACTCTTTTTAATCCCGCGTTACGATAACAGAGTGCAGTTCGGTGTATGTAATGCTGGGTATCTAGTGTACTTCAAACGCGCTCACGTGGTGCTTAACCCAGACCGAACCACCCTTAATGTCCTCGATGTATGTTTCCGCGTCCTCTTTTGAGAAGAAATAACGACATTTCAACGTGTTCACAGACGTGCCCTCGTCACCATTATCCCATTGATGAGCTTTCCAAACCGTGACAGGTGCTGGTGTGCTGGTGTGATGATCATCTTCGCGCATCGCCGCTTGATCGTCGCTATTTACGTGGGTGACATGTCTTGTCGCAGATGTGCTCCACCTGGTTTTCAATGCAGTCCTGACACTTGTACTCGTGCTTCCGCGTGAAGCAGTCGTTGCAGGCCTCGTTCATGTCACACGCATTGCAGGCGTGGCAGTACTGGCCCTGACACTGGTCGGCGCAAATATCCTCATCGCAGCCAACACACGTGATGTAGTAGTGGTTGGACAGTTCATCGCGCTCCACAGATTCCTCGCATATACCACAGAGACCATACTGGGCGCTCATGGTGCTTTATAAAAAAAAGCAGTGGTAGCAATGTGAAGGGATGGCTGGTGGAGGGAAAATGTGTGATGACTATCAGCGTCTGAGACCATGGACTTTCTCCATGGGCTATCATAGCCCCTCTCCCCACGAACGTGACCAACGCTTTGCACTTTCCACCGGTATGATTATTTTGCTGCGCGCACACCCTCGCCCCACCATGTCCGCATGTCATCTGTCCTGGAGGGCCACCCTCTACAGCGCCACCCCCGACCTGCTACGTATCGACGATAGCCACACTGCAGTGCTCCTGTGCCTGCCGCCCTCGTCCACATTCTCGCCAGCGGACGTCGCCACCGTTTTGCGCGCGGGCGCCCTCACCCTCACGCTCTGCGGACGCTACCACGTGGACAACGGCACTGTGACGCATCGCGTGCCCCCATGTGAGAACAGTAACCACCGTCTCACCTTCCATAGCGCCACGGGGCCGCAGGACATCACATGCCAGCTCGGCTGGAACCACGTGAACGAGGCACCGCGTATCGAGGAAGGCCAGCACGTCTTCGTGGGCGCCCTCACCCTTCTCACCACGGTCAGCACGTCGCTGCACATGCCCTGCAGTGATAAGCACCTGACGCGCAGGGCTCCGTTTCCGCGCCCGGACAACGCCGACAACGCGCAGCGCTTCACCCACACCATTGTCAACACGGCCATGATTTCCACCAACATCCCGCTCTTTGCGACCGTCGACGCCGACGTCTTTCGCGCGCACGACCCGCGTGGCACCAACTACATGGCCCTGGGTGCGTCTTTAGAGCGCCCAGAATAGTTTTAAAATGTATAGGATGGCGTTTATTAAATGATAATGACAAATGGTGGCTGAACCCGTTATATGTGCCTATCCCTTGGAGACTGCATAACTGGAAACGGTGTCGAAACAGCTGTCGGCGTACGTCTGCAACTCCTCGTGTGTCACAGGGCTGTCTGAAAACTTGCGCCGGAAGAGCGCCTGCAGATGCTGAACGCGGTCATCCGTGATGCGTGTTCTCAAAAGTGCTGCCACCTGGTCTCCGGGCATTGCTAATTGTGTTTGTGCAATCTCACAGACCATGACAAGGGAAAAGATGCCACAGCTGTGGCCGTCATGCTGCAAGTTGAGGGGATAGACATTGATCTGTGTGGGGGCTGCCGTGGCGCCATCGGGCATCACGCTATGGTTGTTCAGATCAATGAGCCGGGCCATTTCGTCATGGCTGAATGGGAGCACACCATTGGTAAGCGAGTCAAAGAGGTCCACCGAGGTAATTGCGTCGCCGTCAAAGGAAATCCGCACGGCAATCCAATGGCAGTCACCAATGTTGATATGCCCCACCAGTGCGAAGCGCTCGCCGTCGCCCACGTTGTAGCTGTGCTTTGCCTTCCGTATCGTTCTCTTGTAATTCCTGCTTTGAAACCGTTTCTCGTCAACGAGCCCACCCTGGTGCATGTTGATCAGCATGAGAATGAGTTGGTCACCTGTGACGACCCACGGGTGCTGATCATCACCGGCGTTTGCGTGCTCCACCTTCTGCTTTGCCTCCTTTGCCATGTATGTCAGGTGCGCCGATGAGAGCCAACTGCGCTCACTCAGTGCTGCAACGTGCACCCCCGACGTGTCCACCTTGTCCACAACACCCCTCGAGGGTTTCTGCGATTCACGCTTCTGGTCAGCATCGGCGCTGTGGAACGAGCGCCGGCGATTCTGGTGGTGCTCGCTCACGCTAAACCCATACAGCGGGCGTCCAGCTCTCTTTAACGCATGAACAATATCCATCGTCATCACCGTTTTACGTTTCGCGTGCTCGGCATATGTCACTGCGTCCGAGATCGTCGACTTCAGAAATGTGCGCAAGGCTTTTCTAACGTCGTCGTAGACATGGGCGCTGATTTGCTTGATTCCGCCGCGGCGTGCCAGGCGACGGATAGTGGGGTTCCTGATACCATCCGTCTTACCATGTGACAGTTCCCGGCGTGGTACACCAGGTGTTCGTGCCAGCTGTTTTGATGATACCATATTCTCGATCTGTACGTTCGCGTTGGGGTAAATGCGCTCGAGCGCACGCTGTGCGCTGTCTTGTGACGCCGACCTGATTATTCTTCGCGTCTTTCTCAACATAAAAATCTTGTACCCTCTGACCTCAGAAGGGGTAGTGGTTGGGTGTTGGGTACGAACGACAAACCAAGTAGCACTGATCTTGATTCACCATTTAACCTCTGTTCTTCATCATCAACCCCATCCTGATTTGCATGCCGTAGCCAACCCATTGAACGTTCCTTGACGCCATGGTAACACCACTTGTACTTGATACCAGCGAGACGGGGATAGAGGGCTCTGACAATTTCGGATGGTTGGCTAAACTCAGCGATGATACGCTCACGCTGAGCAAGGTCGGCAAGGTTGATGTCACTTTTAATGTTGCGGGGTGCACTGTCAACAGCATCGGCAAGACGCTAAGCACGGGTGACTATGCGTGGAGCGTGCGTGGATGCTTGGTGCGCGGCACAGTTGACACGATTGCAGCCACCGTCATCCTGGACCTGTCGGGTGTCGGGCTGACGGGTGACGATGCAACCGTCGCTCTGACAGGGTTGACTGCACCTTGTGTGATTCAGATGTCGGAATTGCTGATGGTTGGACGGTATACAGGGCCGGTGGACGAATGTTCCGCGGTCGAACCGAATGACAAATGCTCCGCAGTAGAAATACAGGCGTTTGTGGACCTTGGTGAAAAAGAGACCGCTGGAGATGCATACATGGCGACGTTCAAAATCCTTGAACGTCCCTCATGTGACACCCGTGGTACAGGACCGGTTGACGCTGCGAATCGCAGTAAGATGGTGCGCAGGTTGAAACGGAGGCGCAAGCCACGGCGATAATGTAACATTGATGGATAGTCCGATTAAACGATATCAACGTGAAATTGTATTCGTGTGTGAGAAGGGAGCAATAATTATGCGGCCGACCATGGTTTCAGTACGAGCGCTGCCCCCAGTCCACCGGCCACCTGTGCCAGGAGGAGGCCGCCCATCAGCGTTGGTGAGGCGCGTTTGGCCAGCACCAGAGCCCCCAAGATCACCGCGGCCACGCCCAGCGCAGCCGATCCCCCTGGGAACCACCAGCGACAGCCTGCGTCTTCCTGAAGGATAAAGTTGTAAATCGCAATGGCCAGACCAGCAACAATGGCACAGACGGCCGTTGTCCGTGGCCAGAGTGCGCCCACCGCGATAAGTGCGACTGCGATTGTCAAGCGTACTGGAACGCAGACTGAGAAAAACAAAAGGCGTCGCTGGGAGGGGAGTTTTCCGGCACGCATTGTGGCCGCGCCATTGTTCAAGTATGTGCATGTATTCATGTTTGTGTATTTGTGAGAATGGGTGTATTTACATGAGGGTGATTAACGCCGATGCAGACTGCCGCGTTGCCGTCGTCTGTTTATCTTGCTCATCACCTTTCGTCGGTGGTATCTGAGACGTGCGCGCTCTTCGTTCGTCAGGGGACCAAGACCGTTGCGAAGAAAGTAGAGCCACTTGCGCGTTGGTAGACGAAACGTTGTCTCGCTAATCAGGTCCATAATATCCAGGTCTCTGAATACCGAACACGCCTCTGTGTGCGTGTCGCAGTTGGTTGTGGCGTCTTCATCGGTGCCGGGCACGGTATTTCCGTTGCTGGGAGTCGGGGAGACGCTAGTCACAGATGATGTGTGCAACATTGCTGACACCTCTTGTGGCATCTCTTCGCCTCTGTTCAGAAGGCCATCTGGAGATATGACGTCAAGCAGAATCTCAAAGCCGCAGCGACCCGTATCGGGAAACCTGTCCGTTTTAGATAGGACTGTGTGTGTGTCGTCACTGGCTGAATCAATCATCACGTCAAACATGGTCAGCTGGAAGGACGAAGAGTGTGGTGACGGGTAAATGTGATCGATCGCGCCACAATGTTTGATGCGTGCATGCTGTGGTTTATCCATCGTGCAAGACCATGATCGTCGCGCGCATCGGCGCAATAGATGCGCTCCGCATGACGGAAGTAATACATGTATGAATCATGTATCCCGCGCGATGCCCGTTCTTCATCAATTGCTTATGCCTCAGCCGCCGTGAGCAGAGGGATCATTCGGTGGGTAAACAGGCCCATACCCGAACACACACTGGACTGTGCCACCTCGAGGTGATGTACACTCTTTTCAGTACGCGGCGCTGTTGCACTGCGCGTCTGCATCGTGATGAAGTTAAATGCAGCCTTTATTGGTTTGTATAATGAGAGAGAAGTCTGGATCTGTTAGGGACTTTAGGTCTTCGGGCGAGCCTGTGATGCAGCGGCCGCTGCCGTTGCTTTTTTCCGGTTCCATCGGCCGAGAAATTTATGTGTCACACGGCGCCCCGACGATCGCAGATTGCCGGCCTTGCGTACGGCCTCTGTCTGGTGTTTTGCGTATGCGAATGCGTTGGGGTTTTGTGTGACTGCAGCCAGGCAGAGCTCCTCTGTCTGCCTCTCAACGTGTGCCAGTGCAAGGCCATTATGTGTGACAGCCGCGAGACAGAGCTCATAATTGGGGTGGCAAAGCAGCTTGAGTGCAGCACCGCAGCCGACGCGCGCGGCCACTATGCAGATGCGCTCAGTCTGATGTTGCACATGTTCAAAAGCTGACGGGGCTGTGTTGATCGCCGTCAGGCACATCTCCTCTGTTTGTGCGGAAATATGGGCCAGGGCCAATCCTGTCTGCATGACAGCTGCCATGCATACCTCGAGCGACGGTGTGCTGACGAACTGTACGGCCAGGCCGTTCTGCGATACAGCTGCAATACAGACGGCGTGGTTTGGATTCCGGAGAAACCTTAACGTCATGCCATCAAGCTGAACAATTTGAAGCTGTGTTTTTTCGCTGATGTCGTGACGCAGCTGACAGATTGATGGGCAGCGAGTGACCGCCATCACATAAAGCTCCTCCGGTGGATCTTTCATTGTTGTGATGATCGAGGGGTTGCACAGCACGGCCGCACGGCATAGTTGCAGGGTTTTCTCCTGCACATAATGGAGCGCGTGGGGATAATTCGACACGGCGACCTCACAGAGACGCGATGTCTGTTGCCACACGTATTTCAGCGATGCGCCATTACCCTGCACGGCACAGCTGACAATGGCTTCATTTTGAAGCATCGCATGTCGCAGGGCATGTGGAGTCTTTTTGACTGCGGCGAGTACAATATCTTCAGTCTGCTCTTCCACCAGCGAGAGAACGTTTCCATCCCGTTCAACTGCTGCGCGGCACAGCTCGGCCGTCTGTATCTTCACGTACTCCAGCGCCCATGGGTTGATCTGCACTGCGAGACGGCATGCGCTTCTGCACTGATTCTCAAGTGTCGCCAGGTTCGTCCAAGATGCTCGCACGGTGCTCAGTTGGTGCTCCTCCTCCTCCTCCTTTGTTCGGTGCATTCAAGCTGTCGTGTCGTTTCAAAATGTTGTTTTACGTGAGGCTGGAACGGCAAAATATCGTGATTAAGACGGTCAGTGTCACAGACATGCGCACGTGGACTAGGGGTAACTGACCCTCCTAATCTGCTAGTTTACTCGATAATACCAAATGATAACATAACCTGCAATGGTGATCACAGGTATCAACCAATCGCCCCAATCGCCCCGACCATCATCATCATCATCATCATCATCATCATCATCATCATCGTCACTCTCCCATCCATCATCATCCTCAATCGGCTCCGGTTGCTGCAGTGGGAGACTGCGCGTTCGGATGGTTGCTTGGTCGCTGATCCACGCACCACGGTCGACAAAGAATAGTGTGCCCTCATTGGTCGGGGCACGTCGAGTAAAATCCTCACATCTGCGCGCAAGCGTTCCAATGTGATACGTCTGGTCCGACGGCGTCACGAAATACACTTGTGTTACTCGCTCTTCCGAAAAACTGAGTCCGCATATCTGTTGCACTGACTCCCAGATATGTCCAATCATCATTCTATCGATGGCATCGTATGGTACAATCACCTTCATTTCCTCCCCCGGTTCGACGTCTTCACCACGATAGTGTACAATGAAGCTATTGATTAGTTTCGGCTCGGTCATTGTGCTAAGTGTTCGTGACGCTGACAATGGGTTAAATGGGCATCTCACTTGCGCTCTCTTCTGCTGGTCACGATGAGAAAATCTTATTTATGTTATTCTCTCCAGTGTGTTACTTTGTGTTACTATAGTATCGAACAAGGTAATACACAATGATGGAGAACAGGGTTACTCCCCCAATGCTGATGATCCATGTGCGATAACGCCGAAAGAGCGATTCGGTATCCGTCGTCGTTTCCTCCACCTCGTTCTCCTGACCATCCGTTTTTGTTGAATCCGGTACAGGGGCACTATCCTTTCCCATGACATAGGTATCGCCGTTGAGATCCTGTGTGTCATCATCGCGCTGTGCATCCCCTGTTGGTGTGGTATCTTCCGGAATCCCCGTCGCGTCTGCTTTGGGGTTTGCCGGGTGGATTCGCACGTCGGATCGAAGGCCGTCGTCGGATATAATCCGCTGAACCAGCAGTGCGCTTGTACCCGGGTCAAGGATGCAGCTCTGCCGGACATTCGTTGAGCCCGCGAGAATGTTGCCGTCGACCGCGAGCAGGTTCTCGCAGATCATGGGACACATACTAATCCCGGCGTCGTCTTCGGCAGTCTTGTATCCCCGTTCGGAACATCGGCCACCATCAAAGCAGCCGCGAAAATTGGCCTCTGTGTCTGTAACTGATGGGGGCGCCGATAACTTCAGTGCTCCTGCAATGGATTTGGCACTGGCATCCTCTCTGCTGCGAACACAGGAGCAAAAGTCCTTGAGGTCGTCCGCGACGAGCGCGCTATCCATATCAACAAAGGCACACGCTACTTGCACCTTGAGATCGCATTCGCGTCGCATACGCTGGTAGTTCAAGGTGATATCTTTCATCATCGGAAGCTTTTCACCCTCAATGCTGCGTAGGTCGGACAGGCCGCCAGATAGGCGTCGCACGCGCTCCGCGGCCACCCTGCAGACACTGGACGTGAGCATGCGACGGGCGTCGCAGGCTCCCACGACACTCATGTCCACATACATTTCAAATCGCTCTTGGCCCCGCCCTTGGCTCTCACTATCCGGAGGCTCAACGCCGAGGGAGAGCTGGGCGATCCCTCTCAGTGGACCCATATTTTTCAAACGGCTCCAAATCTCGGCAGCGTGCCGCCCCGGCCAGGTTGTATCAGCAGCCATCTCACTGTGTTGGACAATGAGATCCGGCCAGAGTCGGGGGGGCTTGTAGCGGTGATGGCCATTTCCATGTTTCCGAAATTCAATCGGGCCGCCACCCTGGCGCAGAACGGATGCCGTCCCCTGCTCCTGGGCCATGCTGCTGGCAAGCTCTCGTAGGGCCACCTCGTTGCCTGTTTCGTTGGCATAGATGGCAAGCAGCTCGCGGAAAAGTGTGACCGGCTCTTTGAAACTACCGACATCTGTGGTCTCCTGCGCATAGGGCGATACTTGCATGAAGTTTTCTGGTGAGGCAGCAAGCGGGATGGGGTTCTTTATGTCGGATGCCACCCGTGGTGGCGTCTCGGTTCGGCTCATGTACCATCGGTAGTTCCAGTTGAGGATGCGCTGTGTCGACGGGGCCTGAACCCGTGCCTGCTGCTTTGTTCCCAGGAGTACTGGCAGTTCCACAGGGGGATTCTCGTTCACCATGTTTGTTGACACGAGCAGCCAACCTGCTTCCAAAATGCACACGCCGGTTGAACCTGACCAATAGTTGGGTTGGTCAGTGGTCGCAGACAGAGTGAGCGGCAGGTGTCACACGCGGATAGTGCCGGCAAAGGTTGCACGAGTGGTCTGGAGAACGGTGTCCAACGAACAAGATCAACGTCCCTGGCGCGCAGTGTGATCAGTGAGTCATTTACAAGCACAGTACATACCCATGGCAACAGATCGCCTGTCGGTATGTACCACGCAAGAGGGGTCTGAAGTGTGCTGTAGATACATACTGTCGAAATCCGTGGCTCTGCCTTTAATAGTTCCACCACGTCATTCACCTGGAACGTATTTTTCCCACGGAGAATGGCTCGCGGGCGTTGTCGATCAAGGTCCGCTACACTGTTTTGTGATATCTGGAGCGATGTTCGTGCCGATGGAGAGACAACCGACTCGCTGGGTTCAACCTTATGGACAATCGTTGCGACCACCAGCGGTTTTTCCTCGGCCTGCTGCTCGTGCGAGATATGCTCGAGGTCGCACGAGCCCAGCGCGCTGGCCAAGATCTTTTTCTCACTCCGGTATAACGATGAATCCACCATGGTCAGCATCACCTAAGTGAGAGCCATCCGGGGTGGAGGGTCGCGGGGGGCAGACGGATTGCACATCATCAGTGACCATGGGTGGCCGGCGAACTGGTACAGGTTGAACGACGCCTCCTCGGTGCTCCAGTCGTGGGCGATATGTTTCCTCAATCTCAACCTGGCGCCACATGACCTGATCCGTGTCGACCGCTGGAGCTCCATGTACCATTGTTTCGGGCTCCTCTTCGGCGTTCAGAACCATGAATGTTGGGGTATCGGTGTCGTGTGCTCCGGTCCCGTGTATCGGTTCCTCAGGCTTACACATCGGGGGTGCCGGGCTGAATGCCCCGTATGTTGTCGGGCTGTGTATATCGTAGGTTGGGCTCACAGCGGTCTCGCGTGACGTTGCCCAAGCTGCTTCTATGGGGCTGAAAGGCGCGTATGATGGGCTCGCGGGAAGTGGTTGTGGTGGTGATGGTACCGGCATTCGTGTTGGTGGTGTTGGCGGCGTCTGTGGTCCACGGCTCGGTTCATACGACGGACTGGGTACATAACAGTAGGACGGGATTCCTGGAGGGGGGGGTGTCGATGGGAAGCATGACGGGCTTGCCTGCAACTGTTGCTGTGGCGCAAGCGCGCTTGCCGCTCTTCCAAAGGCCTGTTGTCGATGTTCCGAGGTGCCCGGCACTGTGTTCTGGCCTGTTGCGCTGAGAAGTGTCGGTGTCCGCGTGCGTCGTAGCTCCAGCTCTGGTTCGCAAAGCTCGCCCTCAATCTGTGGGTACGTCATGCGGACGGGGTCGCTGCCCCGACCAGCAACCGGTCGGCCCTCGAGTGTGCGCAAGTCAACCAGCTCGGTGCCAATGAGAGGACGCGCGCCCACCATGATACGGGCGCTGGTGCCTGCGATTTTCTCCTTCACCCCAAACGCCACATTTTGCGAGACCTGTTGCGTGACTCGTTCAAAGGTCAGCTTGTCAAAGAGCCCCGCGCAGCGCAGCTTGAGAATATTGGGGCCATCAATGCGCATGGGCGATGCGCGATGTGTCATAAAGTCCGCGAGAAGGAGCATGTATGCGTGCTGCACGCCACTGTCGCTCTCGTGGCTCACCACCGAAAGCAGCTCGCGGAACAGGACAACGGCAAAGGCGTGTTTTCCCAGCGTCCAGTACACGCTGTGGAGATCGCTGGTCTGCGTGTCCCACCAGCAGACATCAGGGTGTCGCATCGCCATGGACAGGCATGGTGAACATACCTTGAGCAGCAGCTGCTGTCGCTGCTGCAGCCGTCTCCCGCTGCCCTCCGACGCAGCAAGGACCCACCGTGGCACCCGTTCGATCTCGACACGTTCAATGCCGTCGATGCCGCGCATCGGGATGAGTGTCAGCTTGACTGCTGAAAGGGTTGGCTTAATGTTGACCCCACGCCGGCGCGTGCACGTGTCGCTGCGCTGTGCCACCAGGAGTACCGGCTGCCCTGATGCCGTCTTCGTCGTAATAATCAACGTTGAACGGCTGCGCGGCAACGTGGCAAGGTGCGCCTCACACTGTACAACCGTCTCCTCCAGCGATAGATGAAGTCGCTGCATGCGGCCCCGGTCCAGCTCCAGCCGTTCCACTGCGATGGTATCGGGTACAACCACGTGCAGCATGCGCCAGGCCAGAGACTCCTGCGCCCCCCACGTGCGTGCCAGTGTGGGGGTCTCATCGGTGATGGTGCCCCCCTCCCTGGCCTGCTGGAAAAGCCGCTGGAGCGCCTCGTCTCGGAGCGATTCCACCATTGTTGTGATCTCCTTCAGGTAGATGACACGCAGCGAGCGTTGCAGCGCCCTGGCGCGTTCTATGTCGTCGTGCACCAGGGGAAGCGTTGTCACATACTCTCCGGGATCCATCTGTCGCAGACGGGTGAGCGTGACCAGCCGCGGGACGCCAGCCATGTTGCCCCCGGCCGAGAGGTGAAACGAGTTTAGGTTGCCCTGTGTGGCCGGGGCGGAAATGCCCTGTGCGATGATGACGCCCAGTGATTCGCCAGACGAAACTGCGAAGCGCACAAAACACTCAACATACTCCACACACGCCGCATTGACCGCTGATGATGTCACACCGTGGTGACACTCGCCACTGTGCTGCACAAGGTTGCCTGTGCAGAGCAGCATGCGCAAGGCCAAGACTGCGCTCCACGTGCGACGCTCACCAAAGATGCGCTGCAGTGTAGCACAAGCAGTGTCAACGGCCTTGAAGCATGCCGCAAAGTCACCATGGCCGTGTCCTCCTCCTCCTCCTTCCATGCGCTCCAGCAGCATACTGCGCATGAAAAAATCGCGTGGATCTGCCGGGGCCACCAGACGGAAGAGTGTGCTGGTTGGCTGGCCCGCGTAGGCGTCTGCAAGCGATGTCACGGCCTGTCGCAGGGCGCGCTGCTCCGCGCTGGCCAGTTGATGTGGTACGACCATGGCTGCGATCTCGCTGTCCCCCATGGTTGCAAATCCTGCGAGATCCAGCTTGACGCTCAACGATGTGTCCAGTCCGTCGCCCCCCCAGCACGGCTGGATAAGGTACGGTGGTACGTAGTCTCCCGTCACTGACGTGCGCACGCTTGCGTCCGAGCATGCGATTAACATCTCGAGGCATCTGATCAGGCGCCGATGGAGGTAGCCGGTGTCTGCCGGGGCAATAGCAGACTTCACTAGCCCCTCGCGCGTTGTGCCAGCGTGGGCCAGGAACTGCTCCGGCGTAAAGCCTTCGGCAATGGCGTTTGTGGCCAGGCCGCGTGCGGTGAGACGTCTGTCGCCGGGTCGAAAGTAGGGTGAGACCCTTGGCGCTGCACCGTGCGGGCACGGCCTGCGATAGTCAATGAGCTGCTGCCCGGCCAGTCCCAGCATCTGTGTCACGTTGCTCACGTTTCCGCGTGAGCCCACAACGGCGGCCATGCGGAAGAGCGTGTTGGTAGTTGCGCGAAAGCATTCGTACAGCATCGCGCGTGCCGCGTCAAGCGTGCCAAAGCAGACGTCCGACGCGTACGCCTCCAGGCGCTCACACACAAAGGATGCAAGCTGTGTCCGTGTCTCACTGTCAGCATGTCTCACAATCTCCTGCACGCGCGCATCACATTCCTCCCGGAGCTCCTCGGCCTTGCCGATGATACCCGTGATGGTATCGTGGAACCGTCTGCTTACAGTGATGTCCCGAAGCGTGATGCTGAGCGGGAATCTCTCAGAGACGGCGACGCCGAGGCGCGCGAGGTCGCCAACGAACCTTGCTGCCGCGCGATCGCTCGCCGTCGGATTGACGGCCGTTGCAAAGATGAGGCCAGCGTGGCGATGAAGTACACCCTTGGTGATCTCCCCGCGTATGATTGTGCCATGCCGAACAAGCAGGCTCGATCCCAGGTGGTCGTCGCTTGCCCCCGGCGCAATTGCCCGTTCACGAAAATGTGTGATGTCGCCGCAAACCATCGAGAGAACCTGGCGCCCGGTCCAGAGTTTCTGCGGCTTTAGGATTGCTGGTGGCGGAACTGCTGCGCCTCGCATTGGTCCAAAGTGTCGCAGGGCGCTCAGAAGGTGAAACACCTCCTGGCGCTGGAGAAAGAAGCCGTTCTGTCCGAGGGACCAGAGACCCTCGAGGGCGTCCTGGATCAGTGCCACAAAGGGTGTCGAACGCGCTGGGTCGATCAGACAGTGAACCGGGCTGCACAACGCCATCATCTCAGCGCGGGCGGTCATGTTCTGTGGGACGTGGAGGTTCATTTCGTCACCATCAAAGTCGGCGTTGAGGCCTTTGCACAGCACCTCGCATAGCCCAAAGGCGCGACCATCGCGGAAGCACACGCGGAGTGCCAATAGGCTGTACTTATGCAGCGTTGGCTGCCGTCCAAACAGGACGTAGTCCCCCTCGCGCAGGCAGCGATGAACCACGTCGCCCACCTGAAGGCGTCGCGCCAGGCTGTGACGTTCCTCCTCCACACATTGTTCCAGACGGATGCTATCGGCCTCGCCCCACTCGGATGCCACGTCGACAATGATCGCCCCTCCCGCGCCCGGCCCCATGGAGACAGCCTGCACAAGCTCGGCCCAGTTGAGCGACGTCACTCTCTCGGGAAGGCTCAGCGCCGTGGCATAGCACATTGGCACGCCGAGTTCGTCAGGGTCAAGCGTGCTATCTGGCACGATCACGCTGCGCGCGACAAAGTCCACGCGCTTGCCCTGTGTCTGGTGTCGCAGGACACCGTATTTTCCGCTCAGGCGCTCCAGCGCACTGGGAATGCCCTCACCACCAAGGCCGTCCATGGCACGCCGGCCGACGGCCTTGCGGACACCCGGCAGGTGCAGGCGTGCAGCGCCCTTGGCGCCCTCGGTGTCCACGGCATCGCGCACGGTTGTTGTTGGGCGCGTGATGAGGCACATGATACTCATCATGAGATCGTGCGATGCCCGCACGACTGGCTCAGGGACGGGTTTTCCGGTTGTAAAGGCCACCCGGGCCTCCTCCACTGTGTAGCCTGCCTGTGTGAGCGTCTCGCCAACAATCAGATTGCGCTTGATGATCTCGCCGTACATTTGCACCACGCCGTTACCCGTGCCGACATGCATGTCATCGCTCTGCTGGCTTCGCAGTGGCACTGCCGGGACCTCCAGCACCGTGAACATGAGGTCACGGGGGTGCGCCACTTCGGTGATAAAGCCCAGAAACTCGGCTGTTGCATCCGTAATACGTTGCAGGTGCCGATGGATTTGGTAGACACTGAATGTATCATCTGTCACATTCCCTGTTGCGGCCAGGGCTGCATGATCAAATGACGCGGCCATGTGTGTTAGCCCCAGGACGTCCAGAATGAGGGTGCCGTCGGCCGGCTCCAGAAGGTCAATCTCTTCGCGAAGTCGCGTCAGGTCTGCCGAGTGCCAGTGTGCCGATATGCCCAGCTGATCTTGCTTGTAACGGGGCTGCGGGAGCTGGCATGTCTCGCATGTGGAGCCCGCCTTGAGCGGGGTGATGATGTCAAAGACATGTCGCAGGCGCGCCGTGCGCGAGATGCCGCGCAGTTTCGCCATCAGCTGGCTCTGATCCGTCAGCAGGGCGCCGCATGCGCGGCATGTGCAGGCGAGAAGACGGAAAACGTGGTCCTTGAAGATGGGGTTGATCACCGGGATGCTAAGCTCAATGTGTCCGCTGTGTCCGTTGCGACACCCCATGCGACCCTGACCACATGTGCCACACTTGAGGCCGGCGCGCACAACACCCATGCGCGTATCCATGAGCCCATGTGGCACCGGCTGGCGCCCGGAGTCGTTGCGATACTTCTTGGCATTCTTCACCTCCACGACCGACTTGGCGCGGATGGTCTGTTCGTTCAGTGGACCCACCTCGAGACGCTCGATTGAAAATGTCGCGGCGCTCTCCCGTGTGCGCACCATATCTCTCTGTCGTTGGAATAGGAGGGACAGGTAAATGCTTCCAGATGCCGCCTGTAACACGATCGAGCAAGAAAAAGGTGCTTCAACACCTGGGCGCGACGCCCCGGAACAAAAAGTCCACATCGCGCCCTCGGAAAAAGCGCCAGCTGACTCCGCACCCTCGAACACATGCTTCACCTAATGTTGAGTGCCGTCGCAGTGTGCCCTCGGATGAAGAGGGTGCTGCTGCTCCTCTTCCGCTGCGACGGGTAGCCGTGAAAATACGGCCGTTCTTTGAACAGAAATTGATTGGGGCAAACAATGTCACCTATCACCCCCTGCAAGGCGATGACTTGGACGCCACCCTCCCCCCTCTCAGAGATGCCCATCAGCAGAGCGAGGTTGCACGGCGCATGCTGCGTTACTGGAAGACACGGATGGTATCGAATGGAACCCGGGGAATCCTCAAACTTAATTAGTCATGACATTTATGTGTTTTCATGTTACTTGGGAAAAGCAAATTCTAGGCCATCCTGCATCACTATTCCTTTGTCCTTGGTGCTGTCCCATCCAACGTTGCCATTCTCGAGTACATGGAACCTCTGTTCATTCGTGTTGTAAACCAGCATTGAGTCCTTGGTATTTCCGCGGAAATACCAGTTTCCATTGCTCTCATTCTTCGATTCAAACACAAATTTAGACGGCTCCAAAAATCCTAATGCTGCTAGTGTTTGCGAGCCCGGGTCCGTATACGTCAACGTCACTGGAAGATTGTGATCTGCCTGGAGCCCACCTCCCGACGAGTACTGTGCGACCTTTTTCGGTACTTTATCTTTCGCTCCTTCCTGTTTCGCTACCGATGATGTCGTCGCAGTCTGAGTTGGACTCTTGGTGTTTGCCGCCGCTTTCTGTCGACGGTTTTTAATGAGGTAGAACAAAATACCAATCAGACACGTGCCTCCAACCACCAGGGTGATAACAGCAATCGTATTGTTTGATATCATTGTGACGCTATTTACTCAGCTGCCGTCCGATAAAACAAAAGAGCGTGTATCCTTTGATGGCTATGTTGATATGGTTTACTCTATTCTTAAAGTGAAGAACGGGACAAAATCAACCAACTAGTTGTTGGTTTCAGATCGTTCACCAATAGAAACGGCCACAGTGATATCGGCAACGTGACACACTCATGTGCTCTGCGCAACCACCTTACCTCCCTGTGTCAGCGTGCCCGGTTCGGTGCCGTAATTCCAGACTAGTGTCTGCATTGCCGATGAGCGAAAAATCTGGATTGACTTTGCCTTCGGCTGGTACACCATCGTCCTGCCCGTGCGCCGCTCGCTGAAGATCCAGCTCCCATCATCCTTTTTCTCTTGAAAGACATACGTGGAGGTCCCAGCACCCTCTGTTTTACTCAACGTGATTGGTGCGTTGGCATCGGCCTTGATCCCGGGTCCAGATGACGACTTAAACTTGACCAGATACAAGACCACACCGGCAATGCCAGCAGCCAGAACGGCAGAGACAACGAGAATGACATTCTTCGACACCATGATCACGGATACAAAGGATGCAATTTACTGGGGGTTTTATCCATCACCAATTAGAGCGTGTTTGGTGAATTTGAGAACACGTTACGCTTCTACACTCACCTCAACTTTGAACACAGAGGTGCGAGTTTCTGTTGCAAAAAACGTTTCAAGGTGCGGGGTCACGACCTCTTGCACAAGGGCACCTCCTCGTTCAGGTGTGATGCCATCTTGAAGCGTGCCATCCGACGCAATCAACGTGGTCACGTCCAGGTGTGCCTGCACAATCGCCCAGAGGTCGCGTTGGGAAATATCCGTTGTCCGGGCAACCCGTTCCGATCGCGTTACTCGCACGCTATCGGCGTCAACACCGAGCCGAAAGAGCACTGCCACCTCGAGGGGGAGCGTCCGGCTGACTGCCGAGGTGCGGAGCACCTTTTGGATCTCCTCCCAACCCTCGTCAATATCCTTCTTCTCGATATGAAACGCGGCCGCGTGGCAATTCTTCACATGCTTGTTCACCGTCCAGAGCTCCAGAAGACGTGCAATTTCATCGGAGGGGGGCGTCATCACTTCAACTGAGTCGCGCTTCCCACGTTCGCACGATTCGGTGATACACAGCCTGGAGTGCTCCTTCCACAGTATTGATCGGAGCGCAGTCTGGATGGCTTTGATGATGTCGTCCTGCGCAACGTCATACATCCCTCGTGGCTCATGCTTCTCACTTTTCTTGCTCTTCTTGGGCCTTTTTGCGGTCGGCTCTTCCTTGGGTAGCTGATATGTGCGAAGAAAGGCCACCGTGCCTGCCTCCACTGCGTCGAGCGCCGCGTCGAGTTTAATGGGGTGCATGGTCTTCGTCGACATGATGCGCAGATATGTGGGCTTGACAACCATACCCTCGTTGTCGATCTGCTCAGGGGAAAGTTGAATGCATGTCCGCTGCTCACGCTCGAGCGTACCTTGGAGCTGATCGCGGTAGAGCTGCTCAGATTCACGTGCGCTCTCGTATTCGATGTCCTCTTTCTTCGCGCGCTCCAGCGCCTTGATCTTTGTCTGGATCTCAATGAGACGCGTGAGCACTGGTGCAATAGTGCTGTTGGACATTGTGATGGCGAAGAAAAATGACCTGTGTGAAAGTGGAGGTTAAATGACATGGTTTCTCCGAGTTCCACCTTATCATCAGAGACACCACTTGATGATGAAGCGCGCAACAAGCGGGGTCAGACACAATCCCACGAGCCATCCAGTCCATACTTGCGCATTTGTATGACACCCGCTATCCACACGCTGCATGAGAATGAGAACTGATAGCAACAGCAAGATGACACTCGCCCGGATGTCGTATCCCATGGTCAGTGCAAGGCCCAGCACCAGTCCACATAGCTGGGCATGTCCCGACGGCATGCCGAGGCTAGCACGCCCTCCCAAAGCGCCGCCGTACCTTGGCCACATGCCACACTGCTCACAACTGTGGTCGCCCCTTTTCTGAGCTTGTGGACAGAGACTCGGCCGCCAGATCATCTTCCAACCGGGAACAAATGTCCCGAGGAGCACCTTCAGTCCCAGGTTGAACACACATCCGGCGAAGAACACCGTAGCCGCAACCTTGATGCCCTGGGTCACAATCTGTCTCACGTCCCCCCTGCGGCCTTTTCGCAGAACAAGTGTGCCCCCCATAACAAGCGGAAGAACAATGGGCGAGATGATCGCCGCGGTCTCAATGTGCTGCATTCGTTTATAAATATCTGTGCTCGCCTAACTGTTGTCGGACGCCTATCCCTTCTCAGGTTTCAGCATGTATATCACAAGGTGTGCTCGAACCTTGTTTTCGTTGAGCTTCCCAATGGAGACTGTGTGGATGCGCTCGTCGTTCACACACGCCATTTGTGTTGATACCGATGTGGTAACGTATGCGACGTGATGTCTGCTGCCGTGAACCGTGAAACCTGCCAGTACCCACGTGTCCCCATCACAACGGATTCGTCGTGGGGGGACGCCAAGCAGGCTCTCGCCGGTGCCACTGTTCTGAAAAAGGATGATGCGCTTGGCCGTTGCCGTCACCTCGTACTTCATTTCTGCTGTTTGTGGTACGGTGCAGGTTTCACAGTGATATTCTTCAATCATGTCTCGCCGAGGATACGCCTGGCTGAAGGCCTCGGGAAAGTTGCTTGCACTTGCCAGTGTAATCACGGGTAGCTGCTCCTCGTGCTGGCTCTCGCGGCCACATCCTCTACATTTCAGACGCTGGTTGATGGTGTTGGTGTGTCCTGTCATGCTCAGGGGGTTGTTCTCTTTGCCATGTGCGAAGAGCCATGTGAGAAACTCGCTTGGGTCGTGCTGCTGCTTACCCGGCTGTGTCTCGCTACAGTGCTTATACCACGTCTCCATCACTCTGCTCGGCGTGACAACGTGGCTCTCATTGGCGTTGTGCTTGAGGTCCTCCAGAAGGCGACGGATTCGCCCGGCCCGATGTGCATAGCGGACTGCATTTTTGAGTGGCCTCATAATCTCCTCCATGTTGCAGATGATGGCCAGCGCCGCAGAGGCGTAGCAGGTGTTCCCCATGTTGCGAAAGGAGTACATGATTGAGTGATCTGGTTGAAGTGGTCTCTATCGGTTAAATGAATCCACTCTTCTCGTGATCTCACATGAGTAACTGTCATCTCGTTCGTCCAATGGCTATCTTCTATTTTTATCACAGTTGCCCGATAGCCCGAGATGGAGACAATAGCAAAGGAAGTTGTACTTGGCCACTATGTCGTGCGATACGACCCCGCAGCCACAACACTCTCTGTACACCTCGACCAAGATAATGTTGGGTCCGGTGTTGAGGCCGGCGTGTGCAACGTTTGGGGCCAGACTTCTTGGCTCCCAAACACGTGTCGAATAGAGTTGAAGGTGCAGAGCATCCGGAGTCGGCTACCGACACCACTGGTGACTGTTGAAACTGAGGACCCAACTGTTGTGAAAACACGGGTGACGATCGGTGGTACATATAACCTCCGGTAGCTGTTTGGAGCCAGAGTACAGTGGCACAAATAAACACAAATAAACGCAGTTTATATCTTAAAGATAAACCAAATCTTCTCTCCTCTTCTCTTCTACTCATAGGCGTCAAGCCGAATAAAACGAGTGCAGCCTTTGATGTTACCGTCAGCGCTGCGGACCACAGACGCCGGTCCTGTGTCCGGCGTGTAGATGTGGGAAAACCCTTGCTTGACCAGGACTTCGCCGACAGGCAGGGCCACAACTACCGAGCCCCGAATGTTGGCGCGGTCGCTGGTGTCGTTGGGATCCTCCGAGTTGTACCAGTATGGGTTCACGTATCGTTTAGCGGCGCCATACGTGATAGGATGAAACTCCATAGTGCAGATAGTGTCGGTCACGCGCTCTTCCGTGGCACGCAGAATGCGCTTCTTGCCGTCTTTCGTAAAAGTCGGAAAGCGATGTTGCGGGGCATAGGTGCCATCGCCCATCGCCTTAAAGACGACGACATCGTGCGGTGTACAGTTAACAATGTTCGCCATTTATGCCGTGGAATGAACGAATGTGCTGGCAAAAGGTAAATGATCGTGTGGGTCGATGCCATAAAAAGATTTGTTGCAGTTACCTCACCCTCATCCACCGTCATCCACAATGGCCGCCGTGGGGGATGTCGGTGTTCCTCTTTCAGATGCAGACATCACGTGGTTGCGAAAGCTTATTCGCAGCGCGATCAACGGCGCTATGGCTGAACAAACGCAGTCGGCAATGCATGTTGACATCTATGACCGTGTTGTGCAGTCGACCCTGCCGGATGTCATTGCTGAAAGCCCAATCATGATGTGGAACGAGCGTACGCAGAAAAAACACGTATTCGTCTTCGATAACATTCATTACGGAGTCCCGAGTATTGTCGAACCAACCACAGGCCTCCTCCGCACGATCGATACGGCGAGCTGTCGTATACGCCATGCCGACTACGCCTGTCCAGTTTACGCCCGTGTGACATATCGCATGGGCATATCGGAGGCCTACCCGCGGCAAAAAACAGCTCTCCTCGGGACGCGGCAGGTCCGGCGGTGGTTGAACGTGCCCATGTTCTGGATCCCGGTTATGGTTGGGAGCAGCCTCTGTCGCGAGCGCGACATCAATCAGATCGACATTCGCAGAGGTGGCTCGGCTGGATGTTTCATCATTGAGGGCAAGGAGAAGCACTTTCGTATCAAAACGTCCACCCGCTGCAACACGCCGCTGATCAAGATTGTGGAGAAGGACGGCAGTGGCGTTCCCATCTATGTGCGCCTCCAGTACAGGGGATCACACATCAGGCAAGTTCGCACCAGTAGCACTCTCTATGTACATGTGCGGTCTCCCGTTCCACACGTCGCAGTTGCGTCCGCGGTGCCCAAGCTCACCTTTCAGGTTCAGTTTGTTGAGGGCACGTTGAACCTGGGCCAGATTTTCTCCCTGTTGGGCTACCATTCACCCTCCGAGCTGGAAAAGGCCATTTGTGGGTCCGGTGATGCCGCCGATGACTCCTTTCAGCGAAGCGACCGGTTGCGTGCTGTTGTTAGTCGAATCATCGCCGAATGTCGAGATGATCTGCGCAGGACACCCGCCGAGACGGTGAGTGTTATCAGCAGCCCGGACAGGGAGGTGAGCAGTAGCACGCGCAATGCTCCGGCATCCATTGTTGTCACAGCACAGGCCGAGCCGGTCGAGGGCGATACCGCAGAGGCTGCCGACGAGGGTGACGCGCCTGCGCCCAGCGCTTATGCCACCTCTTCCGAGGTCGCACAGCGTCTTATTCTCAATGAAATTCTGCCCAATGTACCACCGGAGCACCGTGTCCGGACGCTGGCCGGGCTTGTACGCCAGGCCCTCGGCGTCTATCATGGCATGCGTCCCGGCGACAGCCAAGACTCGATCTGCAATATGCGCGTGGAGACTGGGGCGCGCTTCATGGAGATGATTCTCTATCGCTTCAAGACCTTCTCCAAGCTGCTCTCGCAGAAGCTGAAGTTGCGGAGCCAGCGTGAAGAGCAAGAGCTTGTCGGCCGTTTCCCAGAGCTGCTCGCAGCCCACAGTAACTTTCTCACCGCCGGTGTCGCCCGCTCGATCAGCACGGGTAACTTTGGCGAGCGCGCCGGGGATGCCAACAGCGCGCGGAACAACATGACACAGGACGTTGTGCGCTACAACATCCGTACCCTCTCCAGTGCGCTGGGTCGAATCCACAAGCATGTGTACAGCAAGGCCAAGCAGACGGCCCCGCGGCAGCTTCAGTTTGGTGGCATCTGCAAGGTTGAGACACCTGAGGGTGACAACTGTGGGCTAGTGACGTCGTTGGCTGCGCTGGCACGACTTCGCACTGCCGTTCCCTCTGTGGACCTTCTCCGCGCCGTGAAGGATGTGCTCCAGCTGGGCGAGGATGGGTTGGCACCTGGAGCTCCACCACCACCGTCACTGTGGAGCAACAACTCCGGTTGCCCACTGGTGGTCAATGGCGCGCATGTCGGCTACGTAACACACGGCCGTGCTGCCGTGACGCGTCTTCGCCGTGGACGCATCAGAGGACGGCTGTCTGCCGAGGCATCTGTGGCACTCCTCTTTCACGATCATAACGCATGTGGTGAGTTGCGCGTCACCTGTGACATCGGCGCCATTGCTGCCCCGCTGCTGGAAACATCACAGATCCCGCATATCCTGGCACGTCGCCATGTCTTTGATGGGCTCTCACCGTTGGATCAGTGGAACCAGCTAGTGGCAGGGGGTTCGATTATGTTTATCACTGCAGAGGAGCAGCTGATGGATCCGCAGACGCTGACCGCTCCAGATCTCGAGTCTCTCGGGCAGCATGCATACGACTGGTGCGAGTTGATGGCCGGCGTGACTCTCCTGGGTCACAACGCTGGTAAAATCCCCAGCAGCCATACAAACATGGCGCCACGGAACACCATCTTCGCCAGTAACATGGCGCCGCAGACCATTGGCTCCCTCGCTATGAATTCCGCATCGCGCTTTGACACACAGAACTTTGGTTTATTTTATCCTCAACGGAGTCTTGTGACAACGTCAACCTGTGCGCCCTCGGGCGAGGATGAGTTTCCGTGCTACCAGAGTTATGTGACTGTTATTATGCAGAAGGGTTCGACCATGGAGGATGCCGTCACGATCAACCGCGCGTCTGCCGAGCGAGGCCTTGGACGCGCCTGGAAGACGCAGAGCGTGTTTGTCACCCTGGAGGACGAGACGGCCATGTTTGGTGCCCCTTCAAGCACGGGGACGTCCAACCTGCGCGCAGCGTCGTATGAGAAAATCAATCCGCTGACGGGCGCGCCCGACCCTGGTACTGTGATTGAGGGCGGACGCGATGTACTCGTAGGGCGCTTTGTCGATGCAGAGTCGGGCCACTCTGCGGCCAAGCGCAAGAAGATTGCCCGCCAGCAGGACCGGCGCCCATGTGGGGCGCGCGATATGAGCGTTGCCTCTCGGACGACAATGCTCACGGCTGTCGTTGACGACTGTGTGGTTGGGTGCGATGCGCTGGGCCGCGGTTTTACAGCGCTTCGTATGCGCCGTGACCAGCCGTTGCGAGAAGGCGACAAGCTTACGACACGACACGCGCAAAAGGGTGTCATCGGCCGGTTGGAGAATGCCACAGACATGCCCTTCACGGCCAGTGGCATCACCCCTGATATGATTGTGAACTGCAGTCGCATGCCGAGTCGCATGACTGCCGGTGACATTACCGAGATGGTGCACGGGAAGGTGGCCGCGCTGGCCGGGCGCCGCATTGATGCGACTGCCTTTGAGCCCCCGCGGTTCGATGACAACGCCGCCAGGGGGCAGAAGGATGCCGATCACAGTGCCTTTGCGCAGACGCTCGTTGATCATGGTCTGGACTGGCACGGTGGCGAGGTTCTCTACTGCGGGAAGACAGGCGAGGTGCTTGGACGAAATGTGATGGTCGGCATCACAACCGTTGTGCGTCTCCGTCATATCATCGATGACAAGGGTCAGGTGCGCCGGGAGGGTCCGCGCTCGGCAACAACCGGTCAGCCGCTGGAGGGTCGAATCAATAACGGCGGCCTTCGCTTTGGTGAGATGGAGAACGACGCGATGAAGGCTCACGGTGCATCCGCAGTCATCAATGACCGTACGCGCCTTTGTAGCGACGGATGTCACATTCCTGTCTGTGCCGGCTGCAATGCCCTGCTGCTGGAAGAGACGGGGGTGCTCTGCGAGCGCTGCGTGGCCGAGGGGAGGGAGATGGACGAGTCGACAGTGACTGGCGATGCTGCGGTTACCCATGTGACAAGTGCAATCACAAGCATCTTGTCACAGGCCGGCATCTCCACTCGCTTCTTTGGCCAGTAACACACTTGAAACACAACTTCAAAGCCAATGAGTGATAAATCTCAGTTAACTCATTCGTGACTTCTTTTCTTTTCCTCACGATGGGCCACCACTTTTATGCTGTCCCGCGCACAATTCGCACGATTATTCCTGATGACGCTCGCTGTCAAAGGAAACCCAATCCGAATAAAGATGCCCCCAGCATGCTCCCGAATGATGTACAGGCGTTGCTTTTTTATACTGATCAGGTCGAGTACGACGTCACCGGTCTCTTAAAATGGTCCGATATTTGGGAACCTTCTTGTGAAAAAGGTGAAGATGGTCGCCCGAAGAGTATGATATTTGAGGACGAATTGACAGAAACCTCGCCGCGGGAGTTTGTTCTGATTGATGATGATGCCGGTGTTGCTCATGCGCTTGACCCAGAAATGACAGATGATGAGGCATTTGAGGCCTGGGGTGGCTACGTATCCGTCGACACAATTGTGGGGTTTATCCGCTGTGTAACTGGTCAGAAAGACGTGTTTTTTTTATCAGAATATGTCCATAATTGCACCAATGGCGCAAAAGATGTATGATGCTTTCTGCTTCACATCGCTGGTGTTCTGTCAGAGCCGCCACGTTAGACTTCCGTACGCGACGGCCGAGGCGTGGTTTGCGATGCCCACTTTTGAACATGAACACGACGAAATTAAGATGTTCTGGTGTCTTGGTTGCCTGTGTTACGTTGCATCACGTTCGCCCTCAGGCATGATTCACATTTTTTAACGTGGTTTGCTATTTAGATGTCGTATCCCTTAGCGCCGGAGGTGCATTGCGCCTACCTAGAACGGCACCGTGTCGTTATCGCTGCTTTCCTTCCGGCTGATAATGTGCTCGCTCGGCGTGTCGTTATCACTGCTTTCCTTCCGGCTGATAATGGGATTGCTCGGCGTACCATGACCATTGTCGCCGCGGCTGGTGTCGTCTCGTTGCTGTGTGCTACCCCCTACTTCAGCGTTGTCGTCGCCACTCTCTTCACGTGGCTGTTCCTTTTGTTTGCGCACGCGTTTGATCACAACGTGAATTATCACGCCCAGAGAGACTGCAGCCACGAGGCTGGCGATCACAATCAGGGCAATCTTTCCCCCCCGTCCGAGCCCCTTTGGTGCGTTCGCCAAAACAGCTGTTGGGTCGCTGCGTTGAAAGGCAGGTCGAAATACGTTCGGATCGATGGAGGGTGTTGGCGACGCCATTGTCTCCTGCGGCTAAGTGTTACAAATGTTGGAGAGAGTCGACATAAATAGCCACGTAAATCGTTGGCGCGCTGCTGGGTGTCGATCATGGTGTGGATCTGCGAGCTGATTGTCGACCTTGTGCACTGCATCTTCATCTGTCTGCTTCCAACGTTTGATGTTCCGGTACCATAGCTGGCCCGTTGATCACAGAGGGTGCTTGAGTGGAGGATGCTTCAAACGATGCAGATGGCTCGGCACCCCGCCGTGGATCAGCATGTCATCAGCCAGTCGAATCCATGTTGGTCGCGCGCGTGTGTGGTGGCGCGATGCCAGTTCCCCGTAGGGCATGGGATCATATATTGCAACTTCGATCTCACCATCGATTGTAACCCCGTAGCCACCGACAATGACAACATGGTGGACAAGCTGAGCCGACTCGTAGTAGCTCACCTGCAACAGCATGGGGCGCTCTCGATCCACCACTTCCAGGCGAATGGCATCGGCAGCTGATTTGTGTGACATCTTCAGAACATAGACGCCACCGTGCTCACGTGATCGGGTGCTGGGTACCCTGACATTCTGTACGTTGAGCGTCCTGGAGATTAGTCGAGGCTGATCCCGACATTCCTGGGGGTCTTCATGTGAGATGCGACAGACTTCAGTGATTGGATGATTGAGGATCTCGATCTCTGGTCTACTGAGGCGAAGGTATCGCGCAACTGCAAGCGTCACGGCAGCCCAACATAGGTTTGTCTCCCCACGCATTTGCCGTGTGAGATTTATTGGGAGGAGGTGACGCATATTATTTTTCGGTTAAAACAAACCTCGATCGCATTTACAACGGTACCGCATGTGCCGGTGATTATCCAAATAAATAGACGTATTCAATCGCGGCGTCCCTAATGCGGCTTCATGCGCTTGCATGGTGTGCCCATCACACTTTCGCGAAACGAGAGACGTGCAAGAGATTTAGCGTTGGGCGTTTCGTCGTCACAATCATCGCTGGGTGGCAGAGTGCATTCTGGTGACGCGATCGGGGGCACATCCTTTTGTCGGGCATAAATGCGGGGGGTGCGCTGTCCAAAGGTTGAGCACCAGATCCCCAGGGCAAGCGCGCGATCGTACGCGCGTGCCACCTCCGAATGTTCACCCTGATACCTGGCCAGCGCGTTACACTGCGAAACCTCCTCGCTGTAGCGCGAGGCCAGGTCCAATGCACGACGATCGTATAACGTCGCATCAACACCGGCACGAAAGAGAGCGACGCTGTCGCCATGTGTCAGGACGTCACACGCGGCATCATGTTTCTTCCAGCACGACACGGCCCACCGAAGCTTTGGCGCAGTGTGAAGCGAGCTCATGTTATTGGGTGTCTTGGTCCTGTGTGCGTCATCCTTGCGCCATACCGTGAACCGTGCCGTGGCCGCACCCAGAAGGACGTCGTGGCAATCATGCCACTGCCCATTGCCCTGTGACGAGCCACACCAGCGAGAGCGACAGAGTCTCTCTCGACGGAGGTGCGTTGCAAAGGCTGCGCAGCGTTTTTTGTTCATCAAGAACGCTCGCAGTCGCCACCACCGTTGTTGGAAGGATACGTCAATGTCCCGGAGCCCTGCGGCTTGCATGGGTGTCACACGGGCAATGGCTGCCGAGGGAAGCGTGTGGGTTTGGAGGAGCTGAAACGCCATGTCGTCCGACCACGCGACAGCTTGATCGCTTCCGGCGCGGCGATACGACATAACCTCCTCCACAAGGTCGTGGGCCAGCCTCAGAGCGACGGCCTTCCCCCCCTGATGGACGCGCGCGTGGAGCACAGCCATGTGGGGGAAGGTGTTGACAAGGTAGGCCGCAGCTGGTTCGTCCACGTTCTCTGTCACAATGCAGACTGGGATAGCCTGTGCCCTGACAGCTGAGACCACCCCTTGAAGAAGCCAGCGTGGCGAATGGTCTCCAGCGGCAATGTAACAGAGTGGCCTTCGTCGCTGTGGATCGGCTTCTGTGAGACGCCCCTTGAGCTTGGACGTGGTATTGCAAAGCTGTTGAGCGTGGTGTGTGTCGCCAGATGCGCCGACCTCATTGAGATCGCAGAGGAGCCGAATGTTCATCTGTCTGGCTTCTGCCATTGAGCGTAACATGTACTCTGCGTTTGGGCCATAGATGAGCAGCGGGCCGTTGCTCGGAGTTCGCTCCAAGTAACGCCGGAGAATATCCATAGCTGAGGGGTGGAAGACGTTCATCCTGATGGGTAACTAGTCAGCATAATGTGTGTGCCGGTACCTATCACCTTCCTACTGTTAGTTACCCAGACGCCATGCGCCGTACTTCCAACACCATTGTCGGGCGTCCCGGCTTTGAATCTGTTGACGAGACGGCTGCCGTGTCCTCGGATGATGGCGGGGCTGCCACCCATCCGGTGGCCATGTATGTCTACGACGGCCGGGCCGAACCGGGTATAAGCTACATCATTAACGATGCCGTTGGCCAGGAATTGGCCAAGGGACAATGGCCGCCGTCTGGGAGAGTGCTCAACTGCTCCAATTGTGGAGATCCGATCAGCAGTGATGTGACAACTCCCTTCCCTCTCCCCTACGCTCGCACTATTGAGCGCGTGACACAGGATGACGGCAGCGTGGTGCGGTGTTCGGTCTACAGCGTTGGATCTCGGCTCTTCCATGGTTTGCCATGTTACCTCCGCTTCTTGCTCGACCGTCATGCGTCACGCTCGGCTCTCAATGAGGAGCTTGGGCGAGAGATGGCAAGGGAGCTCTTCGGCATGAGTCCTGAAGATGCTCGTTGCTGTGTGGCGGCACCTGACACTTCCGATCATGAGCGCTATCTGGGGAAGCTCTCTGCTGAGAAGTATCTCGCTGCCGGACCAATGGGGGTTGAGACACGTGAAATTGCACACCGTCTCTGTGGTGGCGTGAGTATTCGCGAGGCGCAGTGTCGCGACACTACTGCTTGGACCCCCGCGATGCCGCATCGCTCCTGGAACCCCAGGGACCTATCGCGTGATGATGCGCAACCGTTTCAGAACCTGCCGCTTCCAAACGAGGGCTCGTCAGCATATCAGCAGTATTTGCGAGACTTGGATACTGGAGGGAGGAATGGGGATGTGGGGCTGTGAGAGCTACACGATGTGAAATCTTCATTTAACATCATCATCGAAGCAATGGCCATGTGGTCCCTGAATTCTGGGCTGTTCTCAAATGCTCATACTCGTGGTTGTGAGGAGGCCATTGAGGCATTTGCTGAGTTTTCGTTGATAAGCAGGTCAGAGCGACCACATCTGCTACGTGGACATGGTCCAATGGCCCTCCATGTCCAAAACATCAAGGATGATGATGTTGACGCCTTTAGGATCTTTCTTGGTATGTTGCCGTCAGTGAACACTGCCCAGCGCGAGGCCATACTTCAGTCGTTGCAGAAGATCCGCTTCAACGATGGCGCCAATTAGTCGTTCTCCCCTCACTCTCTCTTCTTTCTCATATTTTCGTGTCCATCTTATGAGTACCCCACATCCAGTAACCACGCCTCACCATGCGATATAAACGACTATGTGAATTGTGTATTTTGTGTATGCTATCACATGCTTGGGGATTTAGATGGTGTTAAGCAGATCGGTCCACCGCGCCGGTGATGTCATTGGCGTGTTGATCGAAAATGAGAGAAAGAGGAAAGATGAAAAAAGTGAAGTTGGGAGCAACCGTTAAATGCTCACTCCGCTCACCACGCGCCCAATCCCGACAAAACATCACTGTATCCCATGGCATCGCTCGGGTATGCGGACAGCATCTGAGTGCCTCGCATACCCGCGCTCGCTCCCCAGTCTACAAGCGCCCTGCCATAATCAAGGTTGCTCACCCCGGGGCTGTGCCTGGATACCGCATCGAGGATGGAATAGCCGATCGGCGCATCCATCACATTCGTCACCTGCCTGGAACGGGGGTCATTCTCAAACATACTGCTGGTGCCCTTGAGAACCTTCATAATGTCCTGCGCGAAGGTATCGCCAGACAGGTTGGAGCCTGCGAGCGCCTGCACGATATCGCCAATGTTGTCAAAGTCGTTGGCCCGCTCAATGGCATGCGAGGCGCGTTTCGTCGCGCTGGACATTGAACGCTGGGCCATGTTCGCATACTCAATGTTGTCGACGGCGTCGCCCAGTGCTGACATCTTGCCCACGCTGGAGAGCAGCGCCGTGTCCCGGAGGTGGTGGCGCAGCGTGCCCAGCAGGCCGTCGTAGGTCACGCGGCCAGGAGGGATCTCAATGGGCACGTAGTTGAGCGTGTCCAGCGAGATAATCTGGTCCATCGTGTCGAACGTGGTTGCCGTCAGATACGACGCGGGTGCAGTTACGCTGAAGATGCGTGGCACGTAGCCGTCCCACACCCCAGATTGCAGCATGGTGTCCCGGAGGAAGGCAGCGCTGGAAAAATCAATGCCATTGTCGTCCATGTCGACAGCAATCACTTGCGTGTTGTCCAGGCCCAGCGCTCGCAGTGCCGGAGGGAGCAGCGGCTTCAGCACGCCGCAACTCGGGCAGCTGTTGTGAAACAGATGGAGAAGCGCGATGGTGACATCGTCATCTGCGTATTGGGATGAGCCACTGAAGGCCGGAATAAGCTGCGCGCGCGGCCGGGCAATGTTGCCAACAAAATGCTGGAGCGCCGACTGCGTGTACACCTGTGTCAATGCGTCTGAGAATGAGCTGTAAAAGGTATCCTCCAGTTGTGCGCGCTTCATGTCGTTGTGCATCAGCTCCTCGGCCTGGCGCTGCAGCGTGTTCAGCTTCTTCTGCTGCTTCCTCATGCTTTTGCTATCCATGGTTTCTGTTCAGAAAAGAGAGACGCGATAAAGTGGTTCCGTAAAGAGATAGGGCAGTGGTGTTGCACGCAGCGCTAAATTTACATGGCTGTCCCCGGCCCCCGTTGCTGTGAATTTACCCCTCTCTTTTCCATCTCTCTGAACGCATCGGCGATGCTCCCAGCATTTCTTTATCTCCCAGGCGTATCTCGTAAATGTGACATCAAGTCTCTCTGTTGCCGCACCATCAATCATCGCGACAGTCAAAACCATGTCGGACCCTGATGCACGCCTTCCATCCAGCGTGGCCGGCGCCCTGCGTGCCTTTGTCAAGGAGCGCCGCGGCCTGATGATTGCCTACTTCACCCTCGTGGGTGTCAACCTGCTTCTCGTTACGGCCGTCCCTCTTGCCATCGCGCGCCTTGTCCAGAAACTCCAGGGCAACAGTTCCAAGGTTCTCTCGCGGGCAGTTTTCCTTGTTGCTGTCCTCTGGTTGGTGAAGGAGATTGTTGTGATCGTGCTCAAAGCCATGGACCAGTTTCTTGTGCCGTATTTTCGGCTCTCCCTCACGCGCTGGGTGACGGAGAGCGTCCTCACCCGTCCCCCACCCGACAGCCATAATCGCGACAACCGTGCCAATGCGATTGAAAACGCGGCCAAGCTTCCACACGTTGTTGTTAATGTCACGCAACAGTTTCGTCAAGATATTCTGCCGCTGCTGATTCGAGGCATGGGTATTGTGCTGGGCTTCTGGCTCCTGGGCTGGCGCTTTGGTGTCATCTCCACGGCGCATTTTGCAATCTCCATGCTTCTCCTCGGCATTGGCGCCTACCTGGGCGTGCGCCGCCGTGTGCGCTTCGGTGAACATAGCAACGCACACCAGGTCGCCATTGCAGACACGCTTCAAAATGTTCGCTCCATCAATGCCGCGGGGACGGTGCGAGAGGAGCAGCAACGCCTGCGGAAAATCGACAACGGTGAGATTCTCAAACGGCGTGTGCTGAAGCGCGAGTCCACCGTCATCTGGAACCTGGTCGCCCTCATCAACACAGTCTTTGTTGTCGGCGGCCTCTTCTGGCTCATGCGACGAATCGCCATGGACGGCATGTCCGGCCCTGCCGCGGGTGCAGTTGCTATGATCTTCTACCAGAGTGGCTCTGTCGACATTGCGCTGATGGAGTTTGAGCTGCTGATTGAACACATCTCCTCGGCGCGCGAGGCAGACCGCTTTGTCCAAAACCTCCCCCCTCCCGTCGTCTCCACCCCTGAGCTCAGCCAGGCTGCGCTGCGCGTCATAACAGAAGCAGCAACTGCTTCTCGTGGTGTCGAAGTGCGATTGCTCAACGTCACCTATCGCTACCCCGGAAGCCGCGACAACGTTCTCCAGCACCTCAGCTTACACTTTGAGGCCGGCCACGCCTATGTGTTGCGCGCTCCATCGGGCGCCGGCAAAAGCACCATCATGAGGCTCATCCTGGGCGAGATTGTGCCCAGCGCTGGAAATGTGGAAATTGCCGGGCTGCCACCGGCATACCTGTCGCCGCCCGAGCGCTCGCAGCTCATTGAGTATGTACCGCAGCTGCCCACCCTTTTCAGTCGCACGATACTGGAGAACATCATGTACAACCGGCAGACCATCGTTGCCGGCACGCAGCTGGAGAAAGATCGACGAGCCGTACGCGCCCTCCTGGCTGAGCTGAAGCTTGACAGCGACCCGGCCTTTGACCTGGACCGGTCCGTGGGCCCCAACGGCAGCCTGCTCTCCGGTGGCCAACGCCGCATCATATGTCTGATGCGTGCGTACTTTCGCTCCCATGACGGCAGGAAACCCCTTCTCCTGCTCGACGAGCCCCTGGTGAACCTTGGTCTACACATGCGAGAAGCAGCCTTGCAGATGATGCGACGACTTGTTCTCAATCGCACCGTCATTGCAATCAGTCACGATCCCAAATTCCCGAGTAACTTCAAGCCGGTTCGCATCTAACGTGTATTTTTTGACAATTACATGAAACGTATACTTATTCCGGTATGGGGAAATAGAATAACACGTCGTTGTACAAGATGTCGTTTGAAATCTTGGTCAAATCAATCTCGTCATCACTGGCCTGCTGCATTGCGCTTGCGAGGAGCTCGCGCATTCTGTTCGGAGGTGTATACCTGAACTCAACGATGATCACATCGATCAATTTCATGATGCGAGTTGTCTTCGCTCGCTTCGATGATGTTTCTCCATTCGCCGTGGCCTTGGCGTTCTTTTTGTTGGTGACAACCTTCCACACAAACATGTACAGTTGGACGAAGATTCGAAGGCCAGCGAGCTGATCCTTCGCAAACACTTTTTGAATCTCTCCGAAGAGGTCATTACATTCAATTTCCATGCGACGTTGCATTTGAGTGCGATACTCATCGTCGAGGGCCATACACTCGAAGAACGACATTTTTTCTGCCACAAAGGCTTCCCGAATAACTTTGAGCATGTCCACGCGTGCGTAACACGGCATAGACCGAACCTGTACGTCGAGTGGCTGGGGGCGTAGTTTCTGAAGGTCGTTGACCGCGCTGAAACGGCGCTGGAACTCTTGTTGCATCTCGGTTGTCGGTAGTTGATGTTCGCTCATACCCTTTTTTCGGTATTTGAGGAGGTATGGGAGAAGCTCATCCTGGAGAATCACGACACACTCCGTGATGGCGTAGTATGGGACAGTCAGGCGAGGAATGTTACCCTCCTTGTCATGGAAGAGGTACGCCAATGTCATCACCGTGAAATGTGGAAGCAGTTCCTGTACGACTTCTGGTCTCTTGGAAAGCGTATTCAGATCATCAATATCCATGAAGCATGCGTTGATCGTTTGAGACTGCTTTGCACCGTACGTTTGGATCAGTCGAACAAAAAACTAAATTGGATGGGAGGAGGTGGAGAGAACAAAGCCGTTCACGTGAGATACTTTCTCTTTCATATGTCGCCTTTTCACCCATTGACTGAAAACAGAAAGAGCAGAGAGAGAGGGGACGTACCTTCTTCCAAAGGTGTTCCTCGAGCGGAACAATGTAGGCAGTGTAATAAGCATTGCCAAATATCGCCTTGTGCGCTTTGACAATCTCCGTGTCGGCGGGCATTGAAGTTGTCTGAGATTGAAGACCGTGACGTTGGGTTGAAATGTGGAGGAGGTTGAGCAGAGAGAGGGAGGGAAAATGGAGAGAGGTGGAAAGGGTCGCGTGGCTGGCATGTCGTGCAAGCTATCATAGCCCATCCTTCCATTATTTTTCGCTCAGATTCGGTATGCTATCATAGCCTATCGGTTCCTTTTTCTCCCCAGCTGTTCTCCCTTGATACAGTTTCCTCCTTGTGACGATGTCCTCCACAGACACCCTCGCGATGCTTTTTTTCAGCGACCATCATCTTGGTGCATCCAAGTCCGCGGAAGATAACATGTACAACGCCGTTGAGGCTGTCCGAGCCAAGGAGGTGAGAATCTCTCTCTCTCTCTCTCTCTCTCTCTCTCTCTCTCTTTTCTTTTCTTCTCTCTCTCTATCCTTTTTTCTCTCTTCTCTCTCTCCTTTCTTCTCTCTTTTTTTGGTTCTCATATTCTTATTCCTTCATACAGTCCATGCGTCCAGATATTATCATCAGTGGTGGAGATGTCTTCAACACGCTGCCAACACCTGGTGTGCTTGACCAGCTGATTGGTTTCTGCAAACACGCCGGCAAACTCTTTCGCCGGCCACGTGGACGCGTCCTCTCGCTCCACATCCCATGCGAGAGTGGGGGGTACGAAACGCTGGAGGTCTCGCGCCGCGTTGTCCCATTCTTTACGGTTGAGGGGAACCACGACCATGAGACGGGCTCGCTCTCAGCCATCTCTTTTCTCCAACGCAATGTCCCTTCCTGTATTGTCATCAACCTCTCCACCTTCATCTTCAGCAACGAAGGGCAAGCGCCATTCTGTGTACACCCCCTCATTGTCACCGTGGAGACAGACGGCGTGGCGCAGCGCAGCGCCCTCGCCCTCTATGGCCACGGCTTTGTTGAGCACGATGTCCTCAACACACAGCTGGCAAGCGGCCAGCTGACGTTTGCCGATCCCCCGGTCGACGCCTTTCTTGGTTACGACCTTGTCGCGCTCCAGGTTGTGCACCAGAACCTGCGGTCCACCGGTGGCAGCAGTGTCAATCACATCTCTCTTTGTGATTACCCACCTAGCATGCGCCTCTTTGTTGCCGGCCACATCCACGAGCCCTGCCTCAGGGTCACAGAGGTGTCGCGCTCGCGTGCACCACCCCACCTCAGGCAACACCTCCTCAGGCCGGGATCCACAGTCTCTGTTCGTGCCCGGAACACAGAAAAATCACAGCGGTGAGCACAAATCCATCTCCATCTCTCTATCCCTCTCTTTCTTCTTTGGACTCACCCTTCTCTCTCTCTCTCTCTTTCTCTTTCGCCGATAGTGTTGCGTTTACGGCAACCCTGGGCAACGTCGATGACGTGTTGCCGTTCCACGTCGAGTGTGTGCCCATCCCACACTCGGCGATGATCTGCATGGATGCTACTCTCATCGCCACAGCATGCATACCTGCCACCAAGATGCTACAGTCTCTGAACAGCGAGCGAGACCTCCTCTCTCTGCTTGACGCCGCCCAGGCAATGGCCGAGCTTGACACTGCGCCTCCCTACCGTGTCCGACAGCGTCCCGTTCGCATCACTGTCCCCTACCTTCGGCTACTTCCGACGGCGCTCACCAGACGTATCCAAGAGGTCCACCCCTGGGTGGCAAACCCCACCTCGGCCCTCCTTCTTCCTCATGCGGCCCGAAAAAAGGTTTCCGACGCTGTGCTCTGGCGTATGGCCCACGGGTTGGCGCCAGCCGTCAAGCGAACCTTCCTCCGCTGTCCACCCCAATGTCACGGGCGCGAATCCAGCACACCTCTCCTGGAGTACAGGCAGGTCAGTCGAACGGCCCTCGTCTCCAGAAGCAACTTGGCCGCGCGTATCTCGCGTAAGTACCTGGCAAAACGTATCAAGTTTGACTATTCGTCCGCAGCAGAGGCCGAGGATGTCAGCGATGATTCGGAGGACGAGGCCATGTTGCGCGCGGGTGAAATGGTTGACGACATGATGGCCAACTCGCCCAGTGTAGCTCGCTCTCTTCCCCACGACACCTAGATAAAACACATTTCTTATTTCTCCACCAGAAACGCTCATGCAAAAATTCATGTACTGGTTGAATCTGAAACAACATATAAAGTTAGCCGATTCTTCTGACTCGCATCAGCTGTATCACGAAATGTCACGCTGCAGTCTTACTCTCATGGGTACCGAACGGATAGGGTAAATCTCAATTCAATGCGATCAGCAATGATTGTGGTGACACTTTTTGTTTCCTTCTTCTCGCAACTTCCCTTTCTCTCTTTCGTCTATCTCTTTTTCCCCATTCTCTCATTCTTTTCTCACTCTCTCTCGTTTTCGCGTTTCACAATTTTCCTCATGTCTTTCTATTCTTGTGTTATCCTGATATTATATTCGACAACCGTGTATCTCATCTTCGCTACACTTTTCCAGATTCTCCAACGCTCAATGATGTATGGTCAAGAGAGAGAGAGAAGAAAAATGCTGTATCGCTTTTATCCTCCCACCGTTTATGATATCATCTGAAATGCTTATACAAAGACTGTGCGCTCAGACACCTGGGCGCGAAAGCGCTGCGCCGCAATGCGCTTGCGAAGCATGGAGAGAGCAATGGCGTTCCGATCAACGTAGTCCCGCAGAAACGGATACTTTTTCCCAGCGTGATCCCGGTAACGGCCAAGAAGCTGGTCCAGCATGACCGTGGCTGACTTGGAAATGGGCTCAGCAAAGACCAGTGTGTCAATATGTTCAAGGTCGATCCCCGTCGACCCAGACTTGTACGTGGTAAACACCACCTGGTGCTGTGTGACCTCCTTGAACGCCGAACCCCTGTTTGTGGCCTCGTACAGCATCCCTGCACTGCGCCCATCCTTTGATGCGCACCATGCCGCGTGGAGTACGCGCAATCCTTCCACGTGATGTAAATACACAAAAATCTGCCGGCGCCCTCGTTGCTCCACATCCTCGGCCAGGTCGCGAATGATCGCCTGCACGCGTGGCCCGTGGTGGCGAATGTCGTTTAAAAACCGCGCAAAGTCCGGCACTTTCTTGCCACGACATGTGCGCGTGTGCACCGGAAGCATGCCGCCCGGGTGTCCAGCATAGCTCACTGTGACGCGCTCAATCCGCACGCCCTTCCACTCGCATGAAAACGAGATGCGCACCGGGCCCAGATGCGAAAGGATAATGGGGAGGCCGTCACCACTGTGCCGCATTGTCGCGCTCACCCCCAGCATGTAGCGCGGCCGCACCACCGTGCTCAGCGGTGTTACCATGCTATGTATCGCCACCTGATGCGCCTCGTCCACGATCAACGTGCCAAACGTGTCCCAGAACTCGGACGTCTGGCCATGCGTGGCCATGGAGATCGGTGTTGTGAGCACAACATCGGCTTCGGCCACCAGCGCCGTGACATTACTACCATACAGATGCGCCACCTTCAGGTGCGGGAGAAAGCGCGCCAGTCCCCTGTTTGCAATCTGCTCCAGGAGCAGGGTCTGGCAACACACAATGACAGTACGGCGCCCCAGTTGATGTAGCATCCAGCACAGCATCGCGGTCTTACCCGAGCCCGTGGGCGCCTCCATACATGCGAATCCATGCGTCTGCACAAGGGGCAGCAATGATCCACACGCTTCCTGCTGTGGTGCACCCTCACCCTGCGAGCGTAGCGCACCGACAAAAGGACCCACGCTCAACGCATTGCCATTGCTGCGGTGCGTGTCACGCGGCCATCCCCAAAGACCAACGCCCAGTGCTGCTGGCAGAACCATCACCCTCTCACTCTCGCTCTCCTCATCCTCGGCATCCTGGACCGTCACGGTGCCATGGTGACAGAGCGTGATATCATGCTCATGTGTCTCGGTGGCAAGCTTCTCCAGCAATGGTGCCAGACCGGGGATGCGGTCCACAAAGACGTCATACGTTGCGGAGAGTATCGCATTCTCTTGCACCAATGCTGTAAACGGACGGAGAGCAGCAGCCTGCTGAGCACTCACCATGCCCTCTGTGGCGTCGCCTCCATGGGCAATCACCTCACTGTACAACGTCTTTCCGTCGGACACGCCAGATGCGGCATCATTCACGTGGCCATGTGAAGCAGCGGCCGTGATCGTAGCTTTTTTTGGTGCAGTCGGTGCCCGTAGCTTGGGACGTGTCCCGGGTCCCACTGTGAGCGCCGGGCCGAGGCGCGTCTGGTGAAGTGTACGTGCACTCGCCGCTGATATCGCAGCCTTTGGATGCCGAGGTGTATCCCCCTTCACCATCCATCTTCGCATGCTCAGCTGCTGAAGCTGATTGCCGCGACCCATTGTGTATTTTTTTGTGACGGTGGAAAGCGGCAGAGAAGACTGTCCCGAATTGTGGAATGAAGGTTGGTGAAAATAGTGGTGCCGGGAAACTGAGCGTGCTCTCCAGTGTAAATTGCCCTGTCATGTCTGTCCCTAACTCGCCTGCGACCACAACGGGTCGCGCCTGGAGGGATTTGGTTGCAAAGAGCAGCGTTGGCCTTGATCGGGCACCGGTGCAGCAGGGAGCCTCGGCGACACCGGCTCCAGCTACATCTGATGTGGGTGGCGCCAAAACCAATGGCCCTGGGGAGGCCACGGCTGGTGTTGGGACCGAATCCGGTGCCCGTCCACAGCGTGTGCAGGTCGCCTATAGTGAGGTTCGTCGGGCAGCGGGCTGGGCCGGCCGCGGACTCAGGGGCGCGCTGCGCTGGATGTATGACCACTGGTCCTATGGCACGGTGGCCTTCTTTGCGGCGCTTTTTATTTTCTTTCTCACGCTCCCTCCCTTTGTGGTCAACAAGAAGGGGCTACTCAAGGGCCGGCCCTCTGTGGTTCGAGTCATGCTCTATGCGCTCACCTTTGCCGTGGGGGTGGCACTGCTGGTGCAGTTTCTCCCCCTCCTGCGCAGCGTCTTCTTACTGGTGGTCGCGCGGCTCTTCTGAACATTTAGCCTCTAACGTGACAGCGCTTACAGTATCCCGCCACCGGTATCTCAGCACAATGAGCCACGTCATCTGCCTTCGCCTCGGCCCAAGCACGCAACCAGCTGTGAAAGATCCCACCCTGGTCATCTTCGACGTGACCCAGCATCCGGACCTTCCTGCAACCAAGACAAAAATCAAGACGCTTGAGAAGAAAGTGAATGACCTTTTTGTTGGCTTTCTCGCCTCCCAGAATCCAGATGCGCCGGCAGAGCCCGCGTCCCACATCACGCTGGAGCTGCACCCCCTCAGTGACGACCAACCCCTTGTCATCTGCGGGCAGGAGATTGATGACAGCGTTCGTCGCAGTGCACATGAGGCAGCCATAGTCACGAAAGCCGCCGAGCAGATGGTTGATCGTCGGCGCCAGCAGATGGAGGCCCAGCGCGTCAGGTCTATGGAGAACCAGCGCTACAACGACGCCCTTCTGAAGCTGGTTGACGAGCGCGCGGCGTGCAGGGGGGCTGAGGAGGCCGGGGAAATCAACGCCAAAGTCAAGGCCATTCAGGAGGAGGTTTGCGAGTGGCGAAAGGCAGTGATCGCTGAACAAGATGACAACGAAAATGCGCGCCACAAACACCTCCTGGCGATGGCCAAGACGCTGACAGCCGTCGAGACGCCGGAGCTGGGTGGAGCCGGTTGTAAGTATCTCTCGCTGCCGGATGATGTTCGTGAGAACACTCACTACGCAGTCCACATTGAGTTGATTGATGACAATCCCGGCGACGTCGCCATTTATATCATGGGTCATTACACCGGTGGCGACATTTGCAGGTCGTTCCGAGAGGACATGCGACGCCGGAACCGATGTGGTGAGTACATTGGGCGACACATTGTTCTCCAGGAGGCCGGTCTTGCCTTTGGCGTCTTTGAGAAAATCATGCGCCCGACCGAGCGCGTCAACGTTGCCGAGGATCTTCCCTCTCTCGCATGCTCCCGCTATTAAGTATTGTTGTCGCCCCCCCTCACGGTCAACGTGCTCTTCATCCATTCGTCCACATGTAATAAACGCTGTTACATATCAAGGTTTAATCGGACATGTGCGTTACTGGTGCAGGGGTGGCATACCTCTCTTTACCCTCTGTTCATGTTGGTTTTTACAGTACTCCGTGTCGCATGGTTCCTGTGGGAGCGGCGGAAGAGGAACCCGATACTTGCGCAAGCATACCCTACACGTGTATATGATAGAAACTGGCTTAGAGCGATAGTCGATAGATACATTGGGACACTGTTCACACATGGTTGTCGAATGTGTGAGAGAAGGTAATTGGCATGTGGTTTATGCACCACTTCCACCATAGTCACATCATCATGTATCGCTAGCGACATATATTGGAAATCAGTGAACGATAGTGGCGTAGCTTCTCAAAAAAGTCTGGCCGATTCACAATGTCGCTGGCAAATGTTCGCTCGGTTTCATTCAAAAGGCCCCGAACCTGCCCTATGAGAGAACTGCACGCCTCACGCCCCCCCTTAGATTTTGCATCTCGAATGACAGAAATGTATGCATCAATGCGATCTAAACGGCGTTCCAAGGTCCGGTCTTCCTCGGCATCCGAGGACGGGCCCTGACGTCGCATTCTTTGCACGTCCAGCCCACGGAGCGTGGCACATACCACAAAAAGGACTGCGCTGGCAGCAACAACAATCAGCCATCCAACGTCCGGCAATCTCATCCTGTAAATATCCCGCCTGGAGCACACAAAGACTTGCTCAATTTACTTGTCTCCCTGTTGTCACACCATGTCTCTCCCAGGTCTGACTGCATCACCGTCCGTCAATTCAATCCGGTCGGCACGCGGTGTTGAAACACGGCTTGACGCCGCAGTGCGCGCCTCCAACCAGGCTCGGCGCGCCAAGCCGGCGACAAACGCGGCCGAGCACGCTGCCAACGTGACCCGGCTGGCTCTCACGGGTCCCCTGGCGCGTCACCCAACAACATTTTCCACGAAGGATGTTGTTGCTGCCGGCACGCAGCGCGCGAACCGGGGCTCCGATCGAATTCGCATGGAGGCGCTCATCAAGGCTGTCAGCGATCCAAAGCAGGTGGTGCTGTTCACAGACAGCGAGGAAGATCAGGCGCTGATGAAAAAGGTGCAGGCGCTGGCCTTCACCGCGCAGCGGCGATAAAGTTGGAGCCCAGTTTCCCCCCTCCCAAGCTTTCGTATTGCGTGATTGTATTTTTGGTCACCATCCCCCCGTAACCGTGTCATGGCAAGCGCGTTGGAGATTGACGGCCGGCCGGAGAGCGACATTCCCCCCATTGTGGAGACACATTTGGGGATAACGCAGGATGACGCTGGCCGACCCATGTTCCAGGGTGCGGTGTTTAACAGTGAGAAGCGCGACCACGTGCGCGGTATCCTGGCCAGGTACATGAGGGTACCGGCGCGGCGCCGCGCGGAGTATCGCACCCAACTGCCGGCGCCCATGCCGGGTAATGTGGCACATGCCAACCTCGACGTCTGTTTCAAAGACGGCATCCCCATCGTCTCACCCAAGGCCGACGGGACCCTGTACGCCCTTCTCATCACCACCATGGGTGACACCACCCTGATGGCCTTTGTGGACCGCTCGCTCAAGACGCACGTTGCCGTCGCAGATATTCCCACGTATCTGCGCAAGGGCACGTTGATGTTTGGTGAGCTCGTCACCCTCACCTCTCACGGAGAAGACGCGGTCGACCGGCGCCAGGTCTTTCTGATCTTTGATATCGCCGTACATGCCGGCACCAACCTGACAGGCAAGTGCTACCCCGAGCGCCTGCACATGGCCCAGCGCGTATTAATGGAGTGGCCGGTGTCGCGACGCATGGTGCCACTGCGGATTGAGCCGGGCGCGCCCGAAATACAGCGCACCGTTGACCTGCGCATCAAGCCCATTGGAATGATGCAGACGGACGAGTTCCCAACGGACGGTGTCATTCTTGTGCACCCCCGACAAAACCTGACCGCAGGGCGACAACATCGCCTCTGGCGTATCAAGGAACGGGACACTGCCGATCTCCTCTGGGATCCGACTGCGGGCATCTGGTGTATCACCAGTGCCCAGAGCCTCATCGCATTGCCGGAATTTGTGCATGTGGACGTCGAGGGCGCCACGGAGCTCCTCCGCGCGAAGCTCACCGGCTCCACCAGCCCCATTGTTGTCGAGTGTCTGGTCACGCGCCACAGGCCCAATAAGAAGAAGCGCGTCTCACTTCGCTGCCTGCCACATGTTATACGCATTGATAAAACCCGACCCAACGACCTTTCCACCATCAACGAGCTTCGCCACGAAAGCCCTTCAATGAGCGACCTTTATGCACGTCTGGAGCAGCTGACTTCAACCTAGGTTAAAAATCACGCCTTCTAGTTAGGTCACAATCGTGTTTGTCTGAGCAATAAAGCTCTGCAAATGAAGTTCCATTCGCTGTGACATCTCATCCAGAAGCCGTCGCAGCTCCACCTCACATCGCAGCGGGTGAATGTAGGCATCCGTTTTCCCGTGCACTGTGGGGCGCTCGTCGGATATCAGGTACTGGCAGCCACACAGGGTCTCGGAGACCTTGTCAAACAGCGCCCCCGTCTGCGCAAGCGTCTCTCGGTCGGGAAAGACCGCACGGACATCCCGTGGCGGCTTCTTCTCGTACGCCTGTACAACGTCGAGCACCAGTGTGTAGCCGTCAATAAGCATCTGCAGCTCGGAGGCCAGGGGGTCCAACACCGTTGCGTCGTTCAGCAACACGGCGATGTTATTGATAATGTAGTTTTTCTTCTGTTTCCGTCGCTGCATGATTTCAGACGCCTGCACATCTCCCACCGTCTCCTCCCGTGGTTCGCCCTCCCCCTCAGTTGCACTCTTGGGGTTCGCCTCACTCTTCCCGTCCTCGGGCCTGTTCACCGGGCTTGCCTGCTCACTCCCATAGCCCCCCGTTCCCTGTTTTGCGTGACGGTGTCCTTTGGAGCGGACAAGCACCTTTGCACCGGCCAGGAACACTGGCATTGCCAACGCAATTGCGGTAAGTGCCATAGTTTCGATGTCTTTTGCGCGCGCCGGCTAAATGCTTGCATTGGGTCGCATATTGACATCGTTATCGCGGTGTCACTTAGCCTTTGTCAGACATCAAGCCCCCCCGAAACCACCATGTCCTCCACCCCCCCTGCAGCCCGCACCACCATTTATCAGAATGAGCACCGCGCAGAGTACGAGATTGATGCCATTGCGCTCGAGGTGTTTGTGCAACGGTATCGCGCCCTTTTTCTTCGCCTGATCAAGGAGATGCCCGAGTACAGCGACGCCTGGATCATTCACTACATGTGCACGGCTGACCTGACATTCAAGACCATGGCCGAGAAACAGCCGGCCCTAGTGCGCGTTCTCTGTAGCCGTTCCTCCGAGGCCGAGGAGAATCTCAGGCTCATCATCGCGGCTCGGCGACAGGTGCAGGAACAGGGTGGGAATTGTGAGGACCAGTATGAGGCCACTGCTGACACGACGGTTCGGCGTCACAGGACCATGTGTGCGCGCTTCGCTGGCGTGGACCTCGATGTGTCGGACGAGGAGCTTCGCAACCCCCCCCCACCGTTTGCCTGAGGCTGCACCGGTATCTGCACACCGGAAGATGTAAAAGGTAGTCCTCCAACACCTGCCGCAGCTCATGCCGCAGCTGCGGAATACAAAGGAAGTCAACCATTATAAATACATCGCGACCAACGTCGCTATTCATAAACTGAATGGCGCTCACTGTATTGTGTACACCAATGGTCCGCCGCAGCTCTCCCATGTCTCCACCATATGAGGGGTGCAATTTGCGGTCACCCAGATCCCCCCTGTCCCGTCGGAGCCAGGCGAGGACAATCTCAATGGCACTGGGATGATAGGCGTGCCTGGTCACATCAATCCCATCATGTTCCGGCGACATTGTCGACATGAGGTGGCCGAGTGTTCGAGATAACTGCTGCACATCAGGGCTCACCTCGAAATAGTGAGCTATGTTGTTGCTGTCCCGCAAAAATGCCGTCTGATATTTGGTTCCCATGTATCCTTCTGGCTTAGTATCCGTGTTGTGTGGAGCTCCCTGTAAATTGGCCATTTTTAACGACTGCCTCAGACCTCCTTTCCGATAATCCTGGAACCAATACAGTCTCACTGAAGGTTAAGTGACCCAGTAGCTGCAAACAATGAGCCTCTTCGAGAGGCAGATGATGGCCGACCTTGAGGAAGAGGCCCGTCTGGGGCACAACCTTCAGACATTTCGCCGCGGCCCTGATGCTGGCCCGACCAATGCCCAACACGTCCCGTTGAGTGGCATCCGAACAGCGCCTCCTCCACCCGCATATGGATCCTATGCGCCTGCACCACCTGTGCCTGCACCTGTGCCTGCACCTGTACATGCACATGTACCTGCACCTGCGCTGGCTCATGCACAGGCCATGCCACCAGGCCCATTCTTTCAGATCGCACAGCCACCCATGCAGGGCCCTGCGCCGCCGTCATACAACGTGGCCCAGGGTGCACCCATGTATACCCCTGCGTCCTACAATCAAAACATGCCGGGCTGGAATACCGAGGGCGGGTTTACGCATATCCCCCCGGCCCGACTTGAGGAACTCAAATACTTCATGACCGATGACGAGCTCGCCGTGCTCCGCGGTGACGTGCAGGTGAACTCCACGGTTGCCTCAAGCATTCTGAACCGGGCGGCGCAACGCGAGCGGCGCTCCTTCGAGACGTGTGTGACACCCTGTCGCGCCTCCGACCGGAGCTCCAGTGTTGGTCGCTGTCTGATCTCCATGAGTGCCGGAGAGAGGCTGCGCCAACACTACCCCGAGGCAATGCGCACGCTGAGCCTCAGCCAGGCAGGGCAGTACGTCTCCAGCCAGTGTCGTGTCGATATGCCGTGGGAGAAACGCTTCGCACAGAATGTCCGCGAGCGTCTGACACTGGTGAAACAGACGCTGAAGGAGCTGCGCCCTTCCCGGCGAGACCGGGCAACGGCGACACATGCGAACCGAGAGGCTGGCACCTCATCGAGCCGTCTCGCTGCACTTGCTGACGCATCCCTCGGCCTTGGTACGTATAGCCACAGTACACGCCCAGGCGGGGAAAAGTCTGGACGGCATCAGAAACATGGTCGCTCAAAACAGGCTGAGGGGGTGACCCGGGCCGAACTCATGGTCAGGGCCTTCCGCGTGCCCCAGGGTGTCGCGCGCGCGTTGGCATCGGCACCACTTCTCGATGACGATGAGATGAAAATGATGACTGCGGCATTCTACGACCTCTTTCACGCATTTCGTACAGACATGGGACAGGTGAACAATGATATAGATGAATTTCTCCGACAGACCGCATACATGGCACGCTGGAAGGAACACCTTGCCAACCTGTACGTGGTTGGAGGTGATGCACGTGGCTCGAAACTTGCGTCAGATGGTGCATTTCCACAACGTCGACACCGGGACGGTGACAGTGACCCAGATGGGGATAGAGACGATGGTATCCGGTGGTTCGAGAAACAACAGCGCCGCACGTCCCAGACGGATAAGGACACGTCAATCGACGGCCTCTTGCGCGCACAGTCGCAAAACGCCAGCTATCTCCGGCGCGAAAAGGCCCTCCGGGAGGTGAAGGAACAAATGAAGTTGCGCGAGCTCCTTGACCTGTAAGAAGTTTCCTCTCCTGGCTCCCTATTCTCATCCAACCATCGTCACACTGGCGCAGTTAGCCGCTTGACAGAGTCATGGAGACCACAGAGCCCCAATCGCGCAGCCGTAAAGCACAGGCCGAAACAGTTTCCACCGGTGCGAAAGGTGATGGCAGTCATCGCTCACTGCCCAAGGAGGACACCAAAACCCCCACCCTCGCTGAGCTCACCGCACGCTGTCGCGCTCTTGAACAGCAGCTTGTCATGCAGGAGGAGAAACTACAGGCCTACTCGCAGCTGCGTGTTCTCATCGCAAGGCGTGGTATCCATACGATCGTCCTCGCCATTGTGACCTGCGACAAAGATGGTATGCAACTCGCCAATCGGATCACGGCCAAGCTGGAAGCGATGAATCTTCCCTGGAGTGTTGATTGGCTTTTGAGCGACTTCGTTACCCCGAACGTCTTTGCACGGATTGATCTTGATGCTCTCACGGCAGACTAACATAGGCATGTAGCGAGTTCCCACCCTCCTTTTCTTACCCACTGTTGTCACGTTCACAATACATGCATTCGTTTATGAAGACTACACATCAGTGCCATTGAGAACATGCAATCCGTGCCGCATAGTTTCCCGGGGTGCAGCATGAATCATGTTTGCCTGCGCTCGCATGTGCACTGCAACAAAAACAGCACCAAGTGACTGACCAGCCACCGTAATTGATATGGCCATCAGTAGCGCAGGTGTGCCGTCAATCACAATGGCGGTCTGTGCCTGACCACTGCTTCGCGCGACATCATGCATCAGGAGCATCACTTCGTGTATATTTTCACGCCAAATGTCCTCAACATTCTGTCCACAGTCGCCTCGTTCTCCAAAGAGAATCTCTGCCATCGGCCCGTCCAGAGTCATCAGAGTGCCGTCTCTGTTCACGATGGCAGCCCCCAGCATATCGTCGTGATCGGAATCAGCAAACCCAAACAAACTGTGGATACCGGTCGGTGGTGCCTCGTATTGCACGATTTGATGTTCCCCCTGCACGTGGCAAAAGGGCTCTGCGCGACATCCATCCTTGTGTCTTCTCAGATCTATCGGCCCCCCCTGTTCATCTCCCCGTGATCGTGTGTCCAGGGACACTGCGGCATCAGATGTTTCTACGTGATCCTCATTCTCTTCTTCCCCCCCATCGTCCCCCCGTTTCCGACAACTTGGAAATAGGCTACGAACACCAGGAAGGCAGACAGCCCCTTCGCATAAGTGAAGAACCATCAACATTGAAACCAATTTACATTTAATTGCTGGTGTGTGCATACCGGCACTTAAACGCCGTCAACATGCTTGTCAGGTTCATCGTCGTCCACGATGGCGGCTACCACATCATCGTCAACCTGCGTCTCTGGGATTTCATCGATGCCGATGGCGGGCTCGGCACGCGTGGCAGATGCATCATCATCATCGGCATCAGGCGTGGGTGAAGCGCCCAGCGGCATCAGATCAAGAATGTCCATCGCGCTGCGCATCTTTTCGCTGGTTGCCCTCTCAGCCTTACTGACCGCGGATTCCCGCTCGAGGGTGGCCAGACGCTCGCTCAGGTGCACGTTGTCATGCTGCGCCTTCTCAAGCTCTGCCAGCGTGACCTCGTGTTTCGCACCCTGATCAATGTGCTTGAGCAATGTGTCGCGGTCTGCCTTCAGCGCCTGAATCTCCGACAGCAGCGTCTGGAGCACCTTCTGTGTATCCTGCTGGGGGGTATCAATCGCGACATTTCGCAGCGCCTCAAAGTCGGCGATGATCTCAAGCAGCATGTACACAGTGCACACCATCAGCGGCCCCTGTGCAATAATCTCGCTGCCGTTGTGGGCCCCAATCAGGTCGTTGACCGTCTTACATTTTATGCGGATCGCCTCACAGTCGGTGCGACATGTCTTGAAATAGCTTGAAATACTGGTCTTCAAAGTCGCAATCGAGGATTTGAGACTCTCGGATGTAAAGAGTTGGTCGCGGACGCCATCGCGCTCCAGGTTGCGGAAGATGGTTTGGGCCATGGTGAAGAGGGAGAGAAACGAAAGAAAAAAAAAATCAGGGAATCAATAGCAAGGTAATAAGCTAACTGAACGAAATTCACAACGCATCACCAACTTCTCTTCCCCCATGACAAAGTAAATATCATGCAATAATGCCGTACGCAGGTTTTCGTCCAGGCTTCTTTGGTCCCCTACTCTGGGACGGTGACCATGCCATAGCCTTTCTCTGGGATCGCGCACACCCGGCGCTGCAGGAAGAGACTGCCCTGTTGATGAAGCATTTTTTCCATAACTTTGACCTTGTCATCAGCTGTCGCGTCTGCCGCGTGGGTGCCATGAACAACATCGTGGCTTTTGATCACGCCCACTCCATCAACGACGCCATTCTCGCGCGTAACATGACTGATTTTTATATCAAGTTCCACAATATGGTCACAGCGAAACTTCACCCCCGATTCAAACCCAAGCCCCTCGCTTACTACCGCGCACTGGTGCAGCGGCGCTTCCCCGATACTGCGGCACGGTTGGCCGCCATTGCACGCTGCATGACCATCATCCTCCTTCATCTCGATATCGCCATCGAGGTCTCTCCACAGAAGGCCAGGCGGATCCGACTGGAAGCTGCGACAGCCATTGTTCTCTGCGACGCGTTGGTCCGCGGTGCGACGGCGCTGGACCGAAACCAGGTTGCCCGCGAGCTTGACAGTCGCAGCGCCATGGTTCTCCTCGCTCAGACATTGGCTGCATCTCGGGTCGGAGCGCGCGAAGCACAGCGCGAGTCGGAGGTTGTTGCAGCACGGGCCGTCCAGGAGCTCCAGGCCGGCGCCGAGCGCCCGGGCCGGCGCGAGTCTCTGGCCCACTACGAGGCTATGCTGGAGTTTGTTCGCGCGCAGCGGCCGGCAGGCCCTCTCGGTGGCACCATGTCAGCAGGGTTTTCCACGCGACACATGCGACGTGTGTAACGTCTCTGTGACCCTCTGGAACGCAGTGATCAATAATGGTGGTCCACACAATCTCGTTCCGTCGGGCCCTCTCCACGGCGCGCCTGTGGACGGGCTCCTCCTGTATCGTGGTGCCGGCGTGGTCTGGAAAAAGCGCGGCACACACTTCCCTTGACAGCATTGCGATAACCGGCTGCCGGTTCCCACCCAGAATCAGAAGCGCGTGAACGTTGAGCGTAGGTGCACATGGACGGTGCGCCCGCGCCTGGCGCCACCACGTGCCCAACGCGAGCTGCTCGCAGTTTTTCACCTCCACCGTGAACGGAAAGCGCTGCCGAGCGAGCGGCGATAGCAGCACGTCTTCACCTGCAGCGCCCATGGATGTTGACCGCGCGTCTCCCTCTTCCAGCCCCTCAAAGTGATTCACAATGTCACGGGCCACGCGCTGCTGGAGACGGCGACCCTTGGCCTTGCGGCTCTGCACCGTGCTTGCCACGCGACCGGCTGTCCTCGCGCGAGCCACCCGTGCGGCCGACTTCATGCTATGTTTAGGCTAACTAGCGTACGGGCAAGTAAATGGGCAGCAACAGGACAAGAAAAACCATGGCCAGTGACGACGACTTTCTCCCTGATTTTGACGATGACGGCATGCCGGCCGAGTGGCTCGCCACAACTGCCAAGCGTGGACGCGGCGAGCCTTCCGTCTGCGGATCGGACAGCGACGACGACGACAACGAAGCTTTTAGGGCGTCACCGACACCGAATCGGAAAACCACCGCGCGCCGCGCGCGACGCGCCCCTGCGAAACTGCGTCACATCTCCGCGCAGAGCGAGGACGGCGAGCCCGTGGCTCTGCCGGGCCTGCCGGCCAAGCGTCCACACGTCGAAGCCCCTCCATGTGCCACAGGCGTGGACGACGATGACGTCACGCTGGTTGACGACGTCCCTTCCGAGGATCGCACGCGACTGGTTGAGCGGCTGAAAAAGAACCGGCAGGCGTACCTGCGCGAGTGGCAGCCGGAGACGGATATCATCCCTGAGCATGGTTTTGTGGTTATCAATGGCACGCCGGGCTCCGGCAAGTCGACGGCGCTCTTCCACGTGCTATACGCAATGCGCAACAAGGTGAACGACGTCATTCTCGTCACGGGTTCGGAGACAACGGCCATCCGCGCGGCTGGACACATTCCCAGTATCAACATCATCCTCATTGTGGATGAGAGTGCGGGTGATATTGACTTTGGCGAGGAGCTCCGCGAAATCATGGGTGTAGACGCGTCTGCAGAGGACGATGACGATGATGAGGATGAGACAGGATCCTTTCGGCGCATGACATGGCCCAAAGCCGAGGAGTACCTCAAGCGCACCATGGGTCTTGGTAAGCTTCACACTGCGAGTCGCATGAAGGCAGCAAAGAAGAACCCCAGGAAGAAGCCCCTCGTTACCCTCATTGCGTTTGACGACGTTGCGTACAAGAAGGAGAATCTCAATACACCTTTTATGAAGAGCTTCTACAGTATGTATCGACAGGTGGGCGCGCTACCGGTTATGGTTACCCAGTTCCTCAAGCAGGCGCCAGACGAGATGGTAGCTGCTGCCACCCACATTCTTACCTACAACCTTTCCGATGACAAAGACAAGGAGAAGGTATTCAAGAAGGCCTTTGGTTGTGTGGGCAAAAAGGCTAAGTTTATCAAGCTACTGTCGCAGGCAACGGCGCGCCCCCCGTGGGACCCCGAGCAGCGCTCCTGTCTTGTGATCAACTCGACCGAGGAGCGCAAGGGTGCCGGCTACATGGAGTGTTGCTACTACTTCCGTCCCAACGATTGTGTCACCAAGGAATACGAGTGGCGCGCATGCCATCCGGCCATCTGGGCCGCGGCCAAGGCGATTACGTTGACCAAGGAGAAGCGCCGCATCAAGGAGGAGGAGGAGCGGCGTCAACGGGAGCTTGAACACAAACGGCGCGAGGTGTTGGAACGTGAGGCGCAGCAGCAGCGTGATGTGGAGCGGCGCCGTGCAGAGCAGGAGAAGCGCATTCGCAACATTGAGGTGCAGCTCGAGCGCGACCCCGTGCTGGAGGCCGAGCTGCCCTCGGTGGTGGACGAGGCGCTGAGTACGGTTTAGATTGCAGAGGACATCACACGTTTACATATAAAATGTGGATAGGAGTCAAATTTATAAACGTGATCATGAGACCGTTACCCTTGAAGCCAAGACTGCTACTGACAGAGCAACTGGATTGCTGAGGCCGCGCGTCTCAAGCCACCAAGCTCCGAAACACTCTACGCATCGGCTCGCGCACTGGTGACCAAGTCAGAAGCTCCTGCGTTTTATTCTTTTCAATAAACAACGTGATGTTTATCTACGAATGTCTAAGACGGTTGCGAGGATAAACATGAGAATGATACATGCCGCAAGACTCGCAGGGATAAGAATACTCAGGGGGGGCCTAAACTCAACCTTTTTCGACCGATTCCCAAGCGTCGTCTCAAACTCGCGCTGGTTCTGCCGGAATAGCTGTCGCTGCACAGTCAGCACGCGCAGGCGCAAACGCTTCGCCGTTTGGATGAGCATCCGGTCGCCGTGGCCACGCATCGGCCACAGTTCAGGCAGCAGGCGCTCTACGGCATGTCGTCGGTAGCAGATGGCGTGGCGACAGAGCGGAAAGCGCGCCCTGCGCACCGGGCAGCCCCGTTGCCAGAAGGGGGACTTGACCTCGTGGCAGAATCCCAAATAAAGCATGTCCCAGCCCTGGGTATCAGCGTGACGTCGCGCCTCGCTCGCCCGCGCGACCACCTCCTCCGGCGTCCCGTCCAGATAAACGTCGTCCTCCATCACCATACACGTTTGGTGTGGAGAGGCGAGAAACGTTCGCATTGCGCGCAAGTGCGACATGTGGCACGCGACACGGCCGCTTCGGAAGGCTCGCGTGAGCTGTTTTGACCTCTGCATATGATGAATGTTGAGCGAGGCACTGGGCGTGGCATGCACAATGGTGAAGTCAACACCTTCCCGCAGACGCAGCTGCTTTCCAAGGATGGCCCTGACATTGTGAAGGCGCTGCGGAAGCGTGACCACATAAATATGGTCCACGCCTGCGGGAAGCCGACGATTGTGCATTGTCAACGTCGCGTGCATGCATGGAGAATTTACAAGGATGCCGGGCTCATGTGGCGTTTCTTACACGATTTTGTAATCTCCACAAAGGTATCCACAATACAAAAGCATTCCATCAACATATATGTCTACCACTCGCGATCTCGCTCGGTTTCCGTAACAAGTCTGACCTCCGAGAACCGATCCCGGATCTGAGGTGTGATGTACATCACTGGGTCCGTAACCAAAGATTCTGCGAAACATGGCGAAGCACGCCTGTGGGGTAAATGGACGTTTTTTCATGAGGGGGTATCATAGTGACCCAATGCGAAAGCATGTTGCTTGCCCTTCTCTTCTCTCATTTTGGTCGTCGACGCTCCTTCACCCATCCTCCCTCGATTCTTCATTCATTGTTTCTATTCTCTTCTTCTTCATAGCTTCTCGTTCACAAAAATGTCCGCCAACGCGGTCTACGATGCCATCGTGGATTCCTTTCGCAATCAGCTACTCAACGGGATGCAGGACATCTATTGCAAAGCATTTGCTCCACCCATGATCCATTGTCTCAAAGAGATGGCGCTCGACGTGTATAGCGACGACGAGCTTGAAGACGCCGTTCTGGACATGGGCGAGCTGTTTGTTGTTCATTTTCCACAGCGACCGAGCACTGCAGCACGACTCTCGCGGGATTTTCGCGAACTGCTGCGTTGCTTCTGGAGCGGAAAGAGTAAGAACGATGATGCCCGTGTTACCCCCAAAGGTATCTCGTTTCCTCCGACAGAGCTGGAGTGCTCGGCAGGCCGACCTGAAGGCGTTGCACTGATGTTGGCCCAGCACGTCTCACACATTATCGCCCAGACATACTGTGAGCAGCGAGCAAAGACCTTGACGGCTGACTTCTTTGACTACTACGACGACAACGTCAAAGCCAGACTCAGTCCGCGCAAATTTGCAACATTTATAAAGAGCAAGGGCTGGCTCACCCTCAACGTGGTGACGGTTGAGAGAAAAGCCATGAAAATTGCGCACATGTTTGCTGAGACTGCGATCATATATCTTTCGCAGGCGCTCGCGGAACATAAGAGATCGGATGAATAGATAGATAGCTGAATATTTTCTTCCAATATAACTATTCACAGTGGTTCATAAAGCTTTATTTCAGAATGTGATTGTGCGTGGAAGGAGGAAGGCGAAAGCGCCAAGTTGGAATCTTGCGAGAAGGCTGCCACAGCACGGTAAGCCCGCTCAACAGCTCGATCTATGGTGCCAGCAGAGATGGCTTCTTTAATGGGCGCTCGCGGAACATAAGAGATCGGATGAATAGATAGATAGATAGCTGAATATCTTCTTCCAATATAACTATTCACAGTGGTTCATAAAGCTTTATTTCAGAATGTGATTGTGCGTGGAAAGAGGAAGGCGAAAGCGCCAAGTTAGAAATCGGGCGAGAAGGCCGCCACAACACGGTAAAGCCGCTCAACAACTCTGGGAGTTTTCGCCGTGTGTGTGAGGCATAATCGATGAAGGTGTAGTGTGTGTGTGTGTGTATGGGGGGCTAATTGGCATCAACAAAGACAAATAGCACTATGCGCTCTCAAGTGGATTATCACGCGAGATTGACACTATCCATGGGCCCCCCCTTACGCGTTGTCTTCCTCGTCATCCATCGACATGGTATAGTCGTCCGGGTTGAAGCTCATGGCAACACGGCTGCGCTCGTCCGGGTTGGAGATAGCGCGCGGGCCGACGAGCGCCGTCAGCGCGCGGTTGAATGCCTTTTGCATCTCCGTGTGGTGGCTAGCAAAGGTGGTCATCGGTAGCTCCATGTGGATGGTCAGCGCGCTGTTGGTGAAGGTGAGCCCGGCCACCACGCTCAGCAGCTGGGCGGCATCCTTGGTGATGAAGTCATCGTGGATGGCGTCGCCATCGATCTCCGACGTCTCGATGTGGACACTGCTGAAGGCGTTCTGCTGGCTGAGAGAGTCGAAGAGGCCCTCAATGGTGTCGCGGTCGCCGAAGCACGCCATTCCCAGCTGCACACGGAGTTTGGTGTGCTGGTTGGTGTTGTGATTGGCGATGACGTCGATCAGCACCTCCCAGTGATCCTCGATACCAGGCGACACCAGGTAGACGGTGTAGCGGGCGAGGGGCGCCTCCGGCAGAGCCTCGCTCAGCTCCTCGAGAAACTCCTGGAGTTCATCCTCATTGAATCCTGCAGGGTCGTTGATGTGGATCTCCAGCTCGTGTATCTTCGGTGCGTGCGTGACAAGCGCGCCGAGCATGACAGGAGATTTCTCGCCCGGCTCGGGGGAGAGGCTGAGAACCTGGAGCTCGGCGCCAAGGGGGAGGTTTGCGCTGGTGGCGACCTCGTTCGTGACCGTGGCGACCTGGCGGCCAAAGTTCTCGTTGTTGGCGCGCTCGTACGAAATGAGCATGGTGGTGGTGGCTGAGGGGTGGGAGGAAGAGAAGAGAAGAAAAGGAAGGAAGACTGGGAAGAGAGGAGAAGGAGAGTGGCCGAGGTGGAGAAAGCGAGGAAAATGCTGAAGAAAGGAGAGAGGCAAATCCCTTATACTACCCCCCTATGATAGCACCACGTGGGGCAGGTCCACTGTGGTCCGTGACCAGACGGAGTGTTTCACAGTGGCGCACCACAAGACGAAGAGGATCAGTCGAGGCAGGGGGAATGAGAAGCAAAAGAGAAAAGAGAAAAGAAACAAAAAAAGTTTCATCACGTGACGTTCGTGGCTGTTTATCTGCCCTTGCTGTGATGTGCCCGCAGTAAGGCACCTCTCTCTCGCTTCTTCCTCCCCACCCCTCACACTCATTTATCCAGTACACGCGACAACAACCATGCTTCCCCATAACGTATGGTTGAAGTCAGGCGTGTTTTCGATGGACAACTTTTGATCCATGTTCTCTCTACTCAAGGATACCCGACTTCAGTCGCGTTATCATCAGATGGTGCGCGTGTTATATCAACAGATTTTGATGGTGTAGTGCGTCTTTGGGATCTCGTCAATGGCACCCTCGTTTATCAGAATCATAACAACAGCGCAGTCCGAATGTGTGTTTCCCGAAACAGTGCATTAATCGCCGAGGGTGGTGATTTGCGATTCTATAATCAATTTATCACAAAAATCTAGATGTAATTTCATGGAGTTGATATGTGGCGTTTAATTGTCGACACGTTAATTAAAATTCATATATCGCAAGTATCAATTAGAATAAGGGTACACCGCGGGAATACATGCGAGCCCCCTCCAGTCGACCGTTCTCAAGTCCACTGAACAACGCCCGGAAGCCGGCCGGTGTTTCACTTTTCCGGCTCGCGCTACTGTGTGTCAACATGCTCTTTTGGCTGAGGCTTTCGCCCGCTCTCACACGCTGATCAGGTCGTGTGATGTGCATTACATCGGGGATTTCAATCAACTCCTCGTGCTGTTGGCGCTTCTGTATCGTTTTGGACGGCAGAGCCGAGTGGTTCGAAAGGGTGGTGGTAAGACCCGTCCGACCCCGGTTATCCATCTTGTTTTCCAGCACTTGACCATAATTCTCCACGGCTACCTGACGTGTCCTCCCAGGTTGTTGCATGCCACCATGCTTCTCGCGTGTGCGCACCGACGACACGCCATTGGTAAGGGTCGTACGGGGGACTATGTCACCGTCGGCCTCCCTCAGAAGCGCGAGCTGTCTTGCTGTCATCGTGCTACGCTCATGTCCCACTCCCAACGTACGATCAAAGTCGGCCTCCTGTGCATGTGCCCTCTTGAGTGGTGCGCGGGTTCCAAGGCTCGCATTGTGGAGTGGTACCAGACTCTCGCCGGCGAGCTCACGCTCCAACGCTACGAGACGTACACCTGGTAGTGTCACTTCATCTCTGACTGAGGAAAGTCCATTACCAACGGCCACGTTTCCTGCACGCGCTTCTGGCGCAGCTGCTGAAATATATTCAAGTACTGCAGCGCGGAGTGCAGCATTTTGGGTGAGTTTCGTGGTGGAATACATCTCTGATGCAATCTGGCCTGCTGCACGGCCGCTGGGCGACGCGCCAGCTAACGGGTCCATCATCTCCAACGTGGGAGCCACGCCTGCACCGCGCGTCGCCTGCTGTGATGCTGCCATTCGTTGTGCATTGTTAAAGGCATCAAGCAGACCCGGCAAAACACCCGGCACCGTTCCCAGCTCAGGTCGCGTCACTTCAGCCCATTGTTCGGCCTGCTCACCAATGGCCAACTCGCGCGAGCCATGGTTCTCAATCAGCTGTCGATTGACACGCGGATCATAAATCGCCGTTGTAATACCTCGGCGCGTCTCCATCCCCTCCACACCGGGAATGATGTGGCTCACAAACCGCAGCTCGTGACCAGTATCTTTGTCGCTGAGTGCAACCCGTTCATCTGGACGTGCACCAAGCCTCTCCCGTTCGCTCCTCTTTCGTACGCCACCAATGTCATCCATAAAGGCCTCCACCTCAGGCTTCACCCCCTTGAGTATGGTTGACGGGGCTTTCAAATTCTTGACCTGGGGACCGTCACGCATAAAGGCAGCAACCTCCTCGGGCGACGCGTTGCTCGGTGGCCCATGTTGTGTGGAGATATTGACGTCAGCATTTCGGACCGTGCCTCTCGGTAAAGATGCGTACAGCGGTTCAGCACGAAACAGCGCGGGCGGTTCTTTTCGATATAGGACATGAAGGCCAAGGGCATCGTTAAATCTTGCTTCAGTCTGCATCTCCTCTATGCTGAGCCCATTTCGGACCGACGGTGCCAGTGGGATGTCGCCCGCACGCATTTCTATCACTGTGATCACCCTCTCCCGTCTTGAGAAAATGGAGCGGTAATTTACTTGCTTCCTCGCGTACACTGGTCCTAGAGCATGGAAGATGGTTTGCACTCGTTCTCACCTTCCGTCGACTTTTCGGAGAAGCGACGGCCAAGCGTTCCCGTACTCTTTGTTCGAGTGCAACCAAGAGTCTCGAACATTGAAACGTTGTCACATTTTTCCAGTTTGACTTTCGTTCTTTCTCCATCAACCTTGCTCAGTTTCCACTTCTCAACACGTTCACCACAGACGCAGAGCAAAGCGCCCATTCCCATTTTCTCTCAAAGTGTCAATTTACATGATATTTATGGGAGTGGTCAGGGTTTCCCCACCGACACTTAAGAGTATGTGACATTCTCAATGAAGTCATGGTCCTGGGCGAATGTCGGAGTGAGCGTCTGGGACTCGTATTTCACACTCATGATGTACTTCAGGAGAACAATGATCTCCACGGGGTTGTCCACTGTGCCCATGTTGCCGTCGAATTTCAGCTCCAGAACAAAGTCACGAATGGCAGCTGGGTTCATGGCACCCGTGTGCTTATCATTCCATGCGCTAACGTCACCAGATGTCACCCAGCTCGGGTTGTCAAACGGGAGGACGTAGGTGTAGCTGTCACCGTAGGTGGGCATGCCAACCCAACGGCGGCCAATTGTCCGTGCGATCTTGGCCGGGCGATCCTTGACAACGTAGTCACGGTTGCCGCGCAGCGAGATACTCTTGATGATGTCCAGGTCGCTACTGTGTGAGGGGCGAACGTCGTGTTCGACAGGGTTGACCGCTGCGGCACCCAAAGCGTCAAAGCCATGCGTCCCAGCCTCAGGGCCCAGGCGCGTGTAGTTGAAGGGGTCAGCCTTCCCATTCGCTGCCAGTCGCGCCAGAACAATAATTTGTTCAATGGCATGGTCCTCGCGAATGTTAATGCTCACTGGATTTTCCGCGTTTCTACCAGTCAGGGTCCGTCCATCGACCACGTGTGAGTCGGTCTTGAGGTTGTGAACCAGCATCGCCTCGGTGTTCGCCAGCGCCCACTTCATGCGTGCGGCGTTGACATGCTGGGGGAGTGTGAGCACACGTTCGTACAACACAATCTGCAGGTCCTTGCTGGGGTCCAGCGCGGTACCAGGCACCCACGGGCTAACCACGGCGGCGTTGGTTCGCCATGCGTCAACAACACCTACTGCCGCGGACGCACTTTTCGTCACCAAAACCGCAGGGTGTGCAACCACAATCATGTCCTCGATCTTTGGTGTCGTAACTGTAAGGGTGGCCGTACCAAGTTGCATCTGCACACGCTTGAGGTATGTCTTTGTGAAGAGGGGGATCTCCACAAACAGAGCCTGTTCACTGGCACTGGCACGGATAAGCTCGTCTCGAGTTCCATAGAAGCCAGCCAGATCAGCAGCGCGGTATCCGGAGACGCCGTTGACTTCGCTGATCGCGTAGATGGTATCCTTTGTCATCTTCGTCATGGTCTGCGAGCCGCTCTTGAACTCGACCTCGTCGACAATACGGAATCCAGCGCCATTCACCCAGTGGGCGTAGTGGCTCGCAGTCCGAGGAAGGTTGTAGTTTGCATCCATGTCACCGATACCAATACCATCAGGGATGTTCGCATAGAGCTCACCTTCGAGTGCGCCGACCTGATGCTGTGCTGCACCAGCGATATCATCGGCAATAAGCGCAGGCAAAACGGTGATGTACTTTGAGTCTGCCAAACCACCAAGAACACCGAAGATGCCCGGCAGGCGCACCTCCAAACCCATCTGGAACGACAGGTCAATGCCGGGCTGCAGCTTGAACAGGGTCTTGGTCTTCGGTCGGCCGTCGTAAAACTGCGCGCCGTCGTCGTCGGGAAGCGTGACCACCAGGTCGTGGTTGTACTCAAACGCTGCCTCAAAGGTGTGGTCGTACAGTTGGTCGGACCCGGACGGGACTGTCAGGTCGTCGCTGGCATCGTTCTTCGAGGCGTACGTCCACTCCTGGCCGGGGTGAAGACCCTCATGGTAGTCGTAGGGCTCAAGGCCGCCGTGGAATGCCATCGCGAAGGATAGGGTCTGGGGGAATTAAGCTGGATGATCAGGGATAGTGGTACAAGAATGAAGTGTGAAGAACCCAGGGTGAGCAGAGCAATTTACTAGCCAACCCTTCCCCTCTTTCTCATCCTGAAACCCCGAAAACCGCGCGCAAGATTTTGATCCCCCCCCCCCCTGTTTCGAAGTGAGCCCCTCCAAAATCGGCCCAGCTTAGAACAGGTCCCCTTCCTCCTTCATCACAACCACGCCTGCCCAACCCGTGGCATACCTGAGCGAGATGAGGTGGATGTGGGGGTGGGGGTGGAGCTGGGCGAGGCGAGGCTGGATCTACGGCTGGAGCACGCGAGCAATTTACATGGTCCCAACCCACACCCCAAGCGGGCTCATTTTTGTTACGTTTATGAACACACCTCCCAATATCTAGTCTTTGCTAATCCCGTTGGTACGACGCAGCTCCATAATCTTCATCAGCTCTTCGGGCACCTCCACGTGTTGGGCAGGTGCCGGGGCCGACGCGGTGTGGTGCCCGGAGACGCGTCTCTCAGTCGAGTCCGACTGCAGCGCTCCCATGATCGACGTCAGAAACGCGCGGATGTTGCCCACGCCCTCCAGCAGCCCGACCACCGGTCGGGGGTCGACCCCTGCGCGGCCACGGGCTCCAGCACCCCCGGTCAGCGTGTATACCAGCACTGGCGAGCGCTTGAAGAACGGTGGCAGCGGCTCCCGACGACGCTCCAGCCTCGCGCGCAGGTCGCCCGTCTCCACCACGGCAATCGGCGGCTCGCCCGCGGCCACAAGCTGAACATTGGCTGCCTCCACCAGCGCCCGCGCATCGTTACCAGGGCCGTGGTCCCGGCGATAGTAGAAGCCAATATCATCCGACATGACAATGTTCTGCACTGCTGACGGAAGAGGGGCTAAGTGTCACACCACGCGATCCACCACCACGTGGTATGTCTCGTGTTCGTCCGTGAGCTCCACACGCCCGCCCGTCTGCAGCGCCTCGGAGAGTCGCTCCACGGACGCGGCCTCTCCCTTGACGCTGAAGCAGAGCCGCGCAACGTAATCCCCGGGGCGCGGCGCCTCGCCAAACGGGTGGCAGTCGCGTGAGAAGCGCGCGCCATCCACATCGCGCAGCGCAGGCGCCACGTCCCGGTCGCTGCAGGTCAGCCGGTGTGCGCGTCCCGCACAGAGTATCTCGCGAAAGTGCTGCGCGGCCACCCCTGCCTCGTCCACGTGCACCACCACGTTCGTAATCTGGTCGCCACTGGGCAGGCGCTTCATCCGCATGTATTTCAGCTCGGTCAGCAGCTCCAGTGACACGGCCTGGAGGTCGCCGCGCAGCGCTTCCTCGGCATCCTGTGCCACAAAGAGGTAGAGGCAACACTCCTGCTCGGGTATCGGCGCTGTTTCGTCGCGCGCCGGGCCGCCCCGGCCCGGTTGTATCTGAACGGAGATGTACACGAGCATGCCAAAGACAAAGAGCTGAAGCGTGCCAGCTATTGCCACGCCGATGATGCCCATTCCTGCGGCTAACTAATACAAATTACTGAGTGAGCCAATAGCGATTCCACAGTTAGCCTGACTTCGTTTCTCCAACAACCATATCCATACGGCCGCCGTTATGTGTGCCGCGTATTTCTCATGGCCATACGCCTGCTGTTGCCGCTTGCATTTGTACTATAATCACGTGTTCAACATAGGAGTGTGAACGTCATCGTAAGCCATTACACGCAACACCACTTCCATTTAGCCCCTGTGTCAAAACCATGGAGCCGCATCAGGATGTCTCCATCACACCCCTTGTGATCATGTTTGTGGGCATCCTCCTCTACACTGCTGCCGCCGTGTATTTAGTTCAGAGCAGAAACGGGGCAGCATGTACACCGCCAGCACACGAGGACGAGATTCTCTCGTTCGACCTCGCCGAGCCTCCCACGGCTCGTGTTGTGGTACACTGTCCAATACATGAGGTCGGGCATAGCGTGACCCGGCTCTTCAACAGTCTGTGTGAATGTGATGCGTCCACGCTGCCTCGGTTGCCGCAGACTACCCAGATAAACCCGAGCATCCCCCAACCCAAAGGGACAGGGACGCCGGGTCGCATCACGGAGCTGCGCGTGAATGACACGCGGTCGGACCGTGTGATTGAGATCAACGCCACCGTCGTCTTCCGTGTGGAAGAGATTTATGATCGCATCTGCCTCCACTGCGGCCACCGACGCAGCGAGGACACGCCAGACATCGCCGTTGTGAACGACGCCCTCTCCTTTATCTCCGTCACCAACTCGTCGGCCTCGGGCAACTCGTGCTCGCGCTCGCCAGCCGCGCCCTCGGATCGCTATAGCCTCGGCAACAGGGCTCCCAGTGACGCAGCGATCCTGGCAGACACTGTGGCAGTGCGGGAGTCGACGAGTGGCAGTGAGACGGAAGAGTGGTCCAAAATTGACTCGAGTGATGAGGAAGCTGAAACTGCGAGCGAGTGCGAGCGCAACGCCACCAACCTATTGTCATCTTCAGAGGCCTCAGATGCCTCATTTCCAACCGTTCTCCACCATAAGCCAATGAGAATAAAGGTTACCGCAGCAAGGGCTGTTCCCTGGACGTCTGACGACGACGATGACGATGACGACTATGATGATAACGCCTCGCCGGTGCCGACCAATACTACAGTGTCCACCTCTCACCCCTCATCCGTTGGCGAGCGACAGTGGTCCCCCAGCGGGCCAGGCGACATCCGGAAGCGAATGTCACATGCCATGGCGGGCATTGCGTCAGCGTTTAGCGATCCCTCCGTGCAAATTGTCTCGTGCCTCTCCCTCACCTCCCTTGTGGCGATGAGCGCAGCGCCTGCCAGCGGGCTGCTCATGTTCACCGGGGTGACGCTCTGCCTCAGCACCATTCGCGCCGAGATGCTCAACTTCTCCATCGAGTCGGTCGCCAACCATGCCGGCATGCAGTACAGCGAGTATGCCAAGCTGGCCAAGGACGTGGCCGCGGCATCGTCCATGATGGGGGTGCTGGCCATGATGGTCATGGCGTCAATGGCATACGTAATCTAGATCATTTACCCTGCGCCTCAACTCCCCCCTCCCCCCCCCTTTGCCGGTTCCACACCGTTGCTCGACCCCCTTTCCCGAGTCCTGTCTTCTCACCTCCCACATCATGGATCACTTTAAACGACGTGTGAAGAAAAAGGATGTTGTTCGGGTTCTCAGTGCCAACAATCGCAGGGGGGCCAAGAGCCTCCCCCTCCCCCAGCAGCGCAACCGGGTGCCTATGCTCATGACGCCGACGCCGGTGCGCCCCCACTACATTCCTGTGAGCATGCGCATCTACCAGGCGTACGAGGAGGAGAAGTTCTCCTGGATGATGCTTCACGCCCACGTGCAGTTTCTGGTTGAGTGTCATACCACCAACAGCCCCAAGACGGCCCAGGTGGCCAGCAACGTTGTGACGCTGCTCGAGGCCGCGCCCCTGGCCATGGCCGGACTCCCCTGCTTCTCGCGCGTTGTTCTGTGGGAGCTCGTCCACACTGACGAATGGCCGGAGCGACGCCTCGCCATCGAGACGGACCCCGCAACATTCCAAGCCTGGCTGACCGGCGTCCACCACACACTGCACACCAACGAGGCGCAGCTGGACCGCTGGTCGCTGGAGGCCACCTCCCAGCGCGACGCTGCGACCATTGGCCCCCCGGACACGGTGCTCAGCCACGTGCGGCGCCGCGTCCCCTCGGGCGAGAACGTGGTGCGCCGCTGGCTCTACACGCGCTACCGGATCAACCTTGAACGCGACGCAACCAGCGCGGACCGCATGGGTGCGCGCAGCGATCTCTACGCCAACATTGAGCTGTGTCCCAACAACTGGCAGCAGTGTGCCAGTGACGCCACGCGTGCCCTCTTCGCAGACGTGCCCGAGCCCCGTGGCGAAGGCCACCCGCAGATTGAACGGCGCCTGGCACCATGCCAGGAGGACCCCCACGACGTTGACTACTTTCTCTACCTGCGACGCAAGTTCTGGCAGTCGGCCGAGATTGAAGGCCAGCCCATTGGCCGAATGCGCCCCTCGCGCGCGTATCTGGCTGACCCCTTTAGCACCGTGTCCGTCTTTCGAACGTCTGAAAACAACCCCGCCCCCATCACGAAGCTGGCATGGGTGTTTGTGTGCACAATGTTTATTCTGGCGCTGGACGCAGGTATGCAGCCGGAGAGCGACGCATCGGAGGATGGTGAGAGCGACGCGCCTCCCACCCTCGACGAGCGGCTTGTGGCACTCGTGCGTCGCGTGCACCTTGACGACGGAGCTCAAACGCCAGGGGATAATGCAGAAGGAAGCGAGACGTCGTCGAACGAGATGTTGTCGTATGAGGGTGGGTCTGACATCGGTATGACCTCGCCGGACAACGGGGACGCCGTCGCAACAATCTCAACGACTGCTGCGTCGCTCTCGCTCTCCTCGTAGCGGGGTGGTAGCGTCACGTGGCGCTGCACAGTCTCGTCGATGTCCAATGTGAAAACAAAGAGCACCACAAGGGCGCTGAGCAGCAGCATGTGTGCAGAGGTGAGGATGACAAGGTGGCGCAGTCCATCCTCGTCCTTATCGGTGTTGAGGCGTGTGTGATTGGCCGCATAACAGACGGCAAAGATCAGGTTTACGACAGGCATAATCATGAAGACGTAGCCGTATGCACCACAGTCTCGAAATTGTCCGTCACACAGGATGCTGGTTGCCACGCATATGACGACAGCACTGGTGAAGATGTACTGCATCAGCACGCTCGCCGTGTGCACAGCGACGGTATCCTGATGATGGTGAAACGCGAGGTCAAGCGCCACGGACGCAGCCATAATTGGTAGCACACATAGAGTTATGATCATAAACAACAACATTTTGCTAACGGTTCGAAGCTTGAAGTTGGTCATGATGGATTTTCTCCCTTTGTGTGTAAATAGCGCTGGGAGTTAAGTGTCACCCGTCTCCCCGACAGTCCCATACCTATCATGCTGTGGAAATGGTTCCTGAGTGGCCTCGGCATTTTTGCCCTGGGCTCGCTCCTGCTCTATGTCTTTGAGATTGAGATCTTCGGGGTCAGCCTCGGCACGATGTTCTGTTACACCACGCCCCTCTGCATCTTCCACGGCTTCAAGGGATGTGGCAAGAAGTCGTTCAAGTCAGAGGTTGTCGTCCTCTACACCTTCATCCTGATCTTTGTGGCACTGTTTTTCATGCCGGAAATCGAGCCATACTTTCCCATGGGGCCAGTCGTTGCCGCGTTTGTCATTGGCATGCTCTCCAATGGTATCATCACCAAGATCTCGCATGGCGATAATGTTGCGTCCCGCGCCGTCAATCGTATGAGCGAGCACCAGTGGACCATGATCCAGCTCGGCGTGGCTGCGTTCATTGTGCCTGCGACGGGGATTGCTATCAAACTCTACCACCACGTCCGAGGCGCAGCGTAGCGCGTCATGTTTCCCCCTTTCCCAGTGAGTGCAATACACGATTAAAATCAATCAACATTTATTCTTTAGAGTGCAAACACGGGTTGACCATGAGATTGAATGACCGAGATGGCTCCACGATTGCTTCCCATTTCCACAGCGCAGGCAGGTGCGGTCGAGATCGAAATGGTTCCTGTCGCGTAATTACGGAGGTACACCCTCTTCAGCACATGCAGGCCCAGCACGTTGCACATGTGACCCAGCTTCATCGTCGCCTCGTTGACGACCACGCCACCTGAGCCGTAGAATGTCGCCATCGTTGAAATCTGTAACTCGAGCTTCGGTATGACCTTCCCGGCTGACAACAGCGTCACCCTGGCGTGATCTGAGGCCCTGATCATAAGGGAGTGTCTGGAAGGATGGTTGTGGTACGACACGTTTGCCGCACCGGTGACAATCAACCTCCGTATGGTGCCTTCGGGGAATGGCCATGATTTCCTTATCTCGCTGCATGTATCCGTTGCCGTTGGTTGTTCTTGAACGGCTGTCGCGATAGTGTCAACGTTTTCATGGGCGTGACAGGCACCAATGAGAGTGTCACTATCCCCAAAGAATTCTGGGGGTGGAGGGAAGCGCATCAGGGTCCTCTGCTGATCTTCCGATGTCGTGATGATACATTGTCGCGCAGGTAGGCACGTCGCACCCTCTGGTGTCAACGAGACATTTCCCCCACAATCAACAACAACCGACAGGCGCGTCATTATCAGCGTGAAATGGGATGTAATGAAAAGGTGAATGAAATTCAAGTGGCTAACTGGGTGAGCTTACGTGCTCGAGAACCTGTTCCCAACCCGGTTATTGACCTGGCGCCTCACAATAGACTGGAATACGGTTGCGTAGACAACTGCGACCGCGCTCAGCATGGCCACGCCCCACGCTGTATCCGCCAGAGCACGAAGCGGGGTCCAGTTTGAAAACGCGACCAGGCTCGTGGCGTTGAACACGCCGTACACCACCCCACCGAGCGCGGCACCAAAGATGCTGGCCATGGCCAACGAGGTCGGGCTGTATGCACCAATGAAGCAAACCTGGGCCACTGCAACACCGAGCCAGAGCACCGGGATGGCCCAACGCGAGATGTCGCTGCCGACGCCGGCGTAGAGGCCGCGGGACAGGTGATTCAGCAGGACCCACGGCACGTCCAGCGCCAGCAGGAGAGCGCCGGCAGCCACGGCGGCCACAACGCGCATCACCGTGGGCGTCATCTTTGCAGTCGTCCTGTCAAGGAACGACTGGGTGGACGCTGTCTTGGACGGTGCCATGGTGGCTGACATGATTGGACAATAGAGAGAGAGAGCGATGGATGGGACGTGAAGGACACGATGGATACTGAGGGCAATTTATTAGGGGGTATCCAGGGCACCGTTTGGTGACCGTTTCTCGCCGAACGGCCTGTACTTCAGGTTGCTGGATCGATGAATGAGCCGTGTATTATATCTCTCCATAGTAAAGTAGTCTTACTGCAGCAAAATTGATGACAGGGGCGCAAAACAAGCGATCGTGAACGTCTGCCGTGAGTTACCTCTCTCACACCTTCTTGTTTCTCTCTTCCACCATCCTCATTTTACCCCCACGCTTCCATCATTCCTCCATCTTCTGTTGCATCGGTTCTTGTAATCACGCTCAACCTTAGTGAAGACGAAAGGATCCATTTCGGTGAGGAGATGCTGTTGGATCAAGGGAGAGGAGAAATGAAAGAAAAAATGTTTTTAACAATGGAAATGGTTGCAGGTGATGCATCTTCTTGATAGCGCCCTTCTTTGCCAGACGCTCACGCTCTCGTTTGATACGCGTTTATGTAATTTGATTCCAAGCTTTTATTAAATTATGTGACGGCATCCGTCGTTTTTCCGACACTTGAGTCGCTGATTGCGTGCTTACTTCTTGTACCAGTAATGCATCTTTGGATTCCACGCACACTATCACACACGTTTTGGTGCGCCATCATCGAGAAAACATCAATTACCTGATGAAATCCAGGTCGCATATGCTCTGGCGAAGTGCGTCGTTGGATTGCTGTCAGCGCGGTGAAGAGAAGGACATTTTCTCTGAAAGATGTCGTCCAGCTATTGGGGTCGCGTTCGTGGCTGTCTTCCAACGCATTTTGTGTATCATGTCTCAATATAACGAATCGCCGCGGGGGGGTGAATTGGCTCGGCCATTCCCAGCATGCGTATTGCAGGATCCTCATTGGGTTCATGCGCCGAATCACATCAAAAACCTCGGTGGCCTCCAGATGTGAATCAAACTCCCAATCGAAGCGAGGTTGCTTCGTGATACAAATGCGGAGCTCGGAAAGGCGACTGCATTGTCCGAAGATCTGTGTACGCAGCCTGCTGAAGAGAGCAAGGTAGGCCTTTCCAAAGGATGCGCCACTGACTCGCATCTCCACCTCCTCAATGACCGGTCCGTGGCAGATAGCCAGCATGGCAGCAGCTGCAGCATCAGGCTTGATCCATATGAACCTTGCTCTCCTGATGATGGTATTCCCGCGAAGGGTCCGTGTCAGCAGGTCCACATTGTATGGAATCTCGTCCCATTCATCAAACTTGAGAATTACATGATCCACGGGGCAGACGTTTTGGGCGAGCAGACGTTGGAGGGCCGCACTGTTGTCCTCGTCTTGAAAGATATATTCAGGCTGAGAAAGGTTCAGCCGTACTATCGGCGTTGTGAACGATGTACTGATGATGTCCAAGGCACTGGCAATGTTCTGGGGCTCGATCAGCACTTGGTGTGAAGAGTTGCCGTCGTCGGCGACAGAGCAATGGAGATGGCTTCTGAAGTCTGGATCCGTCATATCAAATCCAAGGCCCGGGTTAAAGTCTACAGCGATATCACCAAATAGCGAGGATGTAAACTCCATCGCGTCGAAGGGAAGAGAGAGATAAACGAGTTGCAAGAAGACACGTGGTGGAAGAAGGGGGTGAGAGATAAATGGGCCTCTCTCCCTCTCTCTCTCTCGTTCGTATAACGACCCCCTATGATAGCCCTACCACCCGGCCCCGGACTCCTCTCACCCCCTCCACCTCACTGCTGAATACCATGACGTCGTGTGTCATACCATGAACGCAGCGTATGTAGTATTGGGCCATGTGTCGAGGGGAGGGAAGGGACGAGGAAGTGAGGAAGAAAAAGGTGAAAGCACACTCTCTCTCTATCTCTCTCTCTTGGACTCTCCCTCTCCACTCTTTCCTTCGTTCTCTCCCCCCTTTTCCCTTTTATCAATGTGTGTTCAACAACAGTTTTATTCATGATGATTTAGTTTATCGTGTGCAGACGAAATCTAATTTTGAGAAAGGAGCAAGGAAAGGATGTCAACAACGTCAGCACTCAGTGCAATCGCACGCGCCTGCGCCTTTTGCTCGAGTTTGGGGATGGAGATGGCGATCCATGGTGTGCGCTTCATAAAGACCGCAAAGCGACGTTGGTTGATCCTTGTTGTGCAATGTGTGCTGTGGTACTCGAAGAAGTCCGCCGTCGTGCTCTTCGCAACCACTGTACAGTATGTCTGGCCAATCAGATTGGCGAGGTGTTCGGCAAGCATCGACGCAATGTCAGCATGCCTGTTTTCTCGGCCATCCAGCTCAGTTGGAGGGGGCGAGGCCTCTCTGTGGATCGGCGAGACGCCGCAGCTTTTATAAACTGCGCAAAACCTGCGCAGCACCTTTCTGCGAAATCGCCGCGCGAGATTCTTCGCATACTCCTCGGAGCATGAGTAGTGGACGTTGAACACATCGCCAATGTCCAGGATGGCGCGCTCGATCTCCTCGTCGCTGCATTGGTCCACGGTGCTGCTGTTATCAACAAGCTGAGCAAGAAATTGTGGGTAGAAAGCGTTGGCATAGCACTCTCGCAAGGTGCCCATTACCTGGACCTTGACTGAATGGTGAATCGTATCGTATATCGCATCGTAAGACATGTTTTGGTGTTGGATAAGATGTTGGATAAGATGTTGGATTAGCTGTTGAGAAGAACGAAGGTGAGGAAAGACGGTGAGGAAAGAAGGTGAGGAAAGAGGGTTGGTGAGGTGGGTGGCTGAAGGGGTTCCCGTGAACAAAATGACGTGGAAGTGGAGAGAAAACGTGTGAAGATGTGGCGTGGGGGTATCATAGCCCCATTCCCCGTACGTCTGTGTGTGTCGCATCCAATAATCAAGATACGCAGGGACGACAATGGTTCACATATGATCTGCCGCGCTTCCGGCAAAAAGAGAAAGAGGAAAAAAGAAAAAGAGAGGAAAGAAAGAAAAATGAGGAAAGAGAGAGAGAGCAAACCATTTTCCTTTCTCTTTCCTCTTTTTCCTCTTTCTTTCCTTCTTTCCTCCCGTTACCCACATTTCTGAATTCATTATCGAATCCCGAGACGGGGTTGACATCTTCGCTACCATCAGGTATGGACACAGTATCAAGAGAATTTCTTTTCATCTCTCTCTCTCTCTCTCTCTCTCTCTCTCTCTCCATCTTTCTCTCTCTCTCTCTCTTTGTTTCTCTTTCCCTCTCCTCTTGTTCATCCTCTCTTTTTCTCCCTCCCCCCTCATCATACATCAGGCATGTCGGTGCGAAAGATGTACACGACAGACGGCAAGGAAAAAGACTACATCGTGCTCAAACGCGCGGAAACAACGCCAGCACTCGAGCCCATTGATGCGGACACGCCAACCGCGGGTTCGACGATTGCATTATCGCTTGCTTTCCATGGTGGAGCTCACCTGAAAGGGATGTTCACCGCGAAAGAGTATTCCCAACTGAAAGAAATGGCGATGATACTTTTCAAAAAGGCAAAAGGTGAAGAAGGTGTGATCGACTTTGAAAACGGGCCCCACGGTTCACGCCGTCATCAAATCAAGCTCTTCCACACCAGGAAGGCGACGTACGTTGAGCTAGATGTGATCGTGAAGACGATCCAAGCAGCAATATCGCGCCTCTGTGAACATGGCGCGCCGTACATCACCAAAGATCATCGCGTGTTCTGGATCTCGCTTGTGAGAAACAGCGTGGGACATGCGAGCGACAACCAACTCTTTCACGGTGACTGGGATTCCGGGAGCTATCCCACCCCAACACCCCTAGTTGTACACATCCCACTCACAACCGACGGCAGCATGCTCGACATCCTTCCTGGCTCGCACATTGGAATGATGCGCTTCACCATCACGAGTGCGAAGGTGCCCATGTCACGCATCCACATGCAACAATGTGAGACGTTTATGCACCTCTCCGATCTGCTGCACGCTGGCACAGGGAGCAGTGGGAAGCGGACATACCGGCGTATGGTTGTGATGCTGATACGTCAAGACGACAAAGTCCTCAAGAGCATGCCAACGGAGGATATCGTCGAGCTGACAGAGAAAGCGTATAGCAGTGCCATACTGACTGTATCATCGCAGCCCCTCGACGCAGCACAGGTGGCCAATTCCGAGAGTGATGAAGACGACTTTCTGGGTGAAGATGACGACGAAGCTTCGGCTGCGGTTTCGCCCCACTCTGACCATGGCAGTGGTGCCGCTACTGCTGGTGGTGCTGCCGCTGGTGTCGCTGCTGCTGCTGCCGGTGCCGCTGCTGCTGGTGGTGCTGCTGCTGGTGCTGGTGCCGCGGCTATGAGCAATGCATCCTCACAGACCGTCTCGCGGCATGGGTTCTCACACCAGCGGCACTCTGCCACATCCTTCCCGAGCCCCCCTTTGCGCGGGCGCACCTCTGCTGTGGGCCCCGATACTGGTGCTGCTGCTGCTGCTGCTGCAACACAGCCTGTTGCCGGCGCGTCGGGTACAACATCGACGTCCAGCCCACTGTCAGGTCACCGTCAGCATCAACCGAGTTCGGCGCGGCCTGTCGCTGAGACATCCGTGGTCCAGCCGGAGAGCAGTGTATACCGTCGTTCGGAGCGCCGACGAGTGCAATTGTTTACCCCGAGGGTGGAGACGGAGCGACCCACAAAGCGGTCGAAGCAGCGGTCCGGTCCTGCGAGAGCAATCTTGCAGAAGCACCAACCAAGTGACGATGACGATGACGACGAGGAGGAAGAGGGGACTGAAAAAGGTGGGAAAAAGGACCACGGAGAAGATGATGACGACGACGAGGACGATGACGACGACGACGACAATGTTGACGATGAGGTTGACAACGATACAGATGACGATGAGGCTGACGGCAGCGTCCCTCTGGGTCACGCGGACAAACAGGCGAAGACGTCATCAGGTGAGCAAGACAGGGTCGTTCCAGAGCTTGTGCATCTTTTCTTTTGCTTCGATAGAACACACATCGAAAGTCATGATCACTGCGCTCATCTTCACGCCTCCAACGTTCCCAGCGTGGCTGAAGAATTTTCTCAAGAGGGATATTCGCGAACTGCGGGCGACGTTCGACGCCATCGTGTGGACGGCCGACCTTGGAGCCGTCTACAAGGAAATTGATGGACTCCCCACTGGAGGTTGGAACGTGTCTCAGCAGAAAACCGTGGGCGCTATCCACGACACTCTCCAACAGAACAGGTGCCTCAACACCTTGCTCATGGGCTTTCTGTTTGAACGGACGACCAGTGGAACATTAGAGGATCGCTTCAAACAGTTGCAGAAGCTTCTTCTCAAGCCCCCCACGATGAAAACAATGGCGTTTCGTTTAAATTACTACACGGTGGTGAAACGGTGGCCCCTTCTCCTCTGTGAGGATGGCACCCGTCATGTTTCGGGATCGAAAAAAAAGATCCTGCGACGGGCGAAGGCTCTCGACGCGCTGCATACAAAGGCTGGCGTCAACTCCGAATTCTTAGTGACCAAGTTAACCTCCTGAACCTTTCCAATCTCGGGCATAGTGTTCATCTCCAACCCAGTAAGGCTTTGAAGAATATACAACGCCGATGGAATTGGGTGGAGGGGAAACCATGAGAACGCGATCGGGGAGGAGGTTTGCTTTTCTCCTCTCTCTCCCCTCCCTATTTTTTCGACATTTTTCTTCTTCTCTTTTTACCCTTCCATGTTGTTTATACGGGAGTAAACACTTTTTCTCGCATCCACTGAAACTCTGAAGAGAATACGGTGCCGGATGAAAGAGATATGGGTGCTCAAAGAACGATTTCTCGAGCTCGAGAATTGCTCCTTGTACGCTTCACCATCTCTCACTCGTGTCAGCCCCACGCTCCATATTCATTGAGCACGCATGAAAAAATGTCTACTATCGTATAAACCACACGGGAGGGTAAAAAGAGAAGAAGAAAAAATGACGAAAAAAATGAGGAGGAAGAGAGAGAGAGAGGAGAAAAGCTCTCTCTCTCTCTCTCTCTCTCTTTGCCCAACCTTCTCAGTCATCATAATCTCATGGTTCTTCCCCTCTATTCCTGCATATTGCTTTCAAACCTGCGATCATTTTTGAATTCGTGCAGTGTGTTTATGTCATATAAGAAGAAAGAGGTTCATATGGCCCTATGTCAATGACAGAGTGTTCTGGCGAGGACATCTATTTCGTCTTCTTCTTAGGTAGGAGCGCGCTGTTGATGTTCGGGAGCACACCACCCTGGGCGATGGTCACGCCAGACAGCAGCTTGCTGAGCTCCTCGTCGTTGCGCACTGCCAGTTGGATGTGACGGGAGTCAATGCGCCTCTTCTTGTTCTCTGCGGCAGCATTGCCGGAAAGCTCGAGGACCTCAGCGACGAGGTACTCCAGCACGGCTGCCAGGTACACGGGGGCACCGGCACCAATGTGCTTGGCATACCTGCCATTCTTCAGGTGACGGTGAACACGGCCAACGGGGAATTTGAGACCAGCGCGGTATGACCTGGTCACACCCTTGATTGGACGTCCAGACATGATGGTGAAGATGATGTGGAGATTGGGCTGGAAGAATGTGAGAAAAATGAGAGCAAGATGTGAAATGTGAAGGTGGGTAACTGAGGAAAAGATGAGGGAGAGACCTCTCTCTCTCCTCTCCCTCACCTTTTTCTTCTTCATTTTCTTTTTCGTCTTCTCTCCCTCTTCATTTCAATTTGCGTTTCTCTCCGTTTCCATATCTCTTTTCACTATTCCAGGTTCGCATGCCACGCAGTAACAGTGCGATTCCAATATGATGGAATAACATGAAGAAGCGCAAGGGTGGAGGTGGTGGTATGATAGCCTCGTATCTCTCTCTCTCTCTCTCTCTCTCACACACACACGTGTCTTTCACTTCACAGTTATTTACCTCCCCATATCCTCTTCAACCACAACCTCTCTTTTCTTCTTCTTCTTCTCCTCTTCTCTCCCCTGCTCCCAACCACATCAACACCATGGCCAGAATGAAGATTGTCTTTGCGACACCCGGCGCCGTCATCCAGAGCGCAGAGAACCACCACAACAAAAAGAGCCAGCGCGTTCCCAGGATCATCCTCTCCAGTGCGGAATACACCCTTCTCACCACGGCCGATCATACACTCATCCAGGCAACGTGGAAAAACATGCCCCCGGCCGAACGCAACACCGGCGCGTTCGCCAAGGCCGTTGACAGCATCATCTCGGCCAAGCAGTACGCAAAGCGTAGCCTGCGCCAGCGCGCCACACGCGTCAACTATAAAAGAATGAACACCACTGGGACCACCACTAACTAATGCATTACATGACGTTTATTTCTACAGTATGCAGCTGGAATGAGAAGTGATCAAAGAAGGGTGCAGAGGTTCGCATGATTAAGCCACGCAGCATGCCGTGGTGACCTCGCCTCCGCGCAACACGCGCAGGGCCTTACCTATGCGCATGAGACATGGTACACACTTATCCCGTAGAGATCTGTCCACCGTCTCAAGCATGCTCGACCCAGCACCAAATATCCAGGGGAGGTCCTCGTGGATATTGTTGATCAGTGTCATCAGGATCATGAGCCAGACGGGAATTTCATCGTCCCTAGCGCCACAGTACATGTCTGCCAACGTGCCGCATCCCACGTCCGCCGGGGCTAAAGAATACCGGTTGCGACGGCGCCAGGGTTGCTGCGCGCCCGGGCACGTTGATCGCAAACCGTGCTTGCAGAAAGGGCCCGAACTGCACAATGTTGCGGCCATACAGAAAGCGTTCAAACGCAGCGCCTCCGGCCAGCTGCGCCACTGCAACAAGAAAGCTCAGCAGGGAAATCACCAGGGTCGCATTGCTGCCACCGTTTCCCCGCGGAACCAGACCTCGATCCCAGATCTGAAGGTTTGTCGTGGACGACATCAGCGTGCTCCCACCAAGCGCAAACGGCACCATTGTCGGCGTAGACAGTGTCACACTCGATAGGCTATCGATGGAGTACCCGTCCAAATTAGCTGGCAGTGCAGCAGTAACACCCTCGCGGAAGTTCTCGTCGCCGTAGACAAGCACCTCCTCCAGTTCACCATCTATGGCGGCCGTTGCAAACCCGAGGCCATGGATTGCGGGCACCTCAGCACCTTGGAATGGATCTGCAGGAATGGCGCGAAAGAGACGTACGCGCGAAAAGTTGCCGTCGGCGTCGGCCTGTGCCAGCATGAAGATGCCAAGAGGGACACCTAGCGACACAAACGGCATTTGTGGCGTCCCACCAACAATGCCGGTGGCAATTGTCGGCAGGTGTTGCGGACCACAGACAACGTCGGTGACATCACTGTTCGGTACGAGAACACGCATGGTATGTGCCTTGAAGTGATCGACAAGGTCGGAGAGGGGTAGTTCCTTACCCCTAGCAATCACTTGGGAATAAAAATCATCCAGGCACTTGCGTAAATCAAAAACGGTCTCGTCAGCGGTTCCAATCTGGGCGGCATTCTCGGGGTCGGCAGCACGCTGTGCAACAAAGCTGCTCTTGGCAAGCTGTCCCAGCCCGAAAACAGGCATGGGGGGCTCGACGATATTTTTATCAACAAGTGATTCCATCACACTAGCATCGTAGACGAGTTTGTAACGGGCGTCCGTGTTAGCTCCGACAAGATCCGCACTCACGCCGTTCACGTCAATTTTAAACATGCTTGTCAGCACCATCAAATCGTCCTGGATGTTCGATGTATCCAGCATAAAGTCACCCATATCAACAGGTGCGCCATCCTCTGGAATAACTGCCAGCGTATCAGTCTCCTCAGCGGCGATGGCCGCCGTTCGCGCAGCCGTCTTGGCTGCTGTCACATCACCAGCATCACTGGTGAAGACGTAGATGATCCCATCTGCAAGGAAAAGGGTGTTGCCGCTTGCACCAGTGGTGAACGCCCGAGTCGCGGGTAATGTATCCGGAAACGTGAAGGTGAATTCCTTGGCAGTAGCATGGACGTTAACCCTGACATCGCCATGCTCAAAAGAACTATTAGTTAGGGTTCCAACAATGTGATTATCAGAGACTGAAGGCACGTAGCCACTGACAATAGGAACGGTCGACGTGTAATCACCATTTAATTGGTTCGCAGACTCTGAGAGGAACGTGCCGACGTGATCCGAACCATCGCCGATGAAGAAATTGATGAACGTGCCCGCACCATTTGCATAGTCCCGAAGTGGATCACCCGTGTCCTCGACGAGCGCGCCTGCATTTGTGTGAATCGCAGCCACGTCTGCCGCGTCAATGGCAATAGATTTTCCCTCAAGACGCCTCGTCTTGGAATCGTATATCTCAAGGATCGCTGCGTCCCCTGCGGCGTTGATGTGACGCAGAGCTACTAATTTTCCGCGACCGTTAGCGGCAGGGCTTCGAGCGTATGCCATTGCCACACATGAAATTGGAGGTCCGTCTGGTGTATTCTCCACCATATCAGTGGCGTATATGTTATGTGGCACGGCACAGGGGAGCCCGGTGTAGCCCCGAAAGTAGGTCGCGTCAAGCATTTTGCTTGCAACGGCGAGGCCAAGACGACTATCATCCGTGACTCCAGACAGCGCATCAGCCCATGGTATACTATTGGTGACCGTGAAGAAGTAGCGGTTGTGTAGCACATAATAACCATTACGATCTAGCGCGAGGAGCGACGAGCTGAATGGCAAGTCGCTGTAGTTCTCAAACGCGAGCATACTCAGAAGATCCTCCCGGGGGGCAGAAAACTGCTCTTCGTTGCCGTAGACAAATTCGTTGCCCTCCACCTGGACCGTGATCCAGAGCGTGTTCACATACCAGCGCAGGCGCACGTTCGTCGTGGCTTCCCCAAACACATTGGTATTGTACCGTCCACCAGTAATTGGTTCAAATGCGACAGTTGCGTTGTTGTACTCGTACAGGGTGGCCGTCAGCGGGGTGGTGTTGCCCCCGGCATTGTACGCGCCGAATTGCACCGTGATAAAACCATTCCGGAACGGTGTGGCGTATATCCTGTTAGCAACCGGGTTAAACGCGATGTTTACGGCAACAATTTCATTGGCTTGTCCTACGATCGAAACATTCTCAATTGTATCAACGTTATTGGTACCACCGATCTCAAGCCCGATACCATCGTCAATAAACGTGTGGGACCAATCATGGTTGTCGGGGTAGAGGTTATCGAACGCGTAGTTTGACATTATTGTGTTCGGGGTGAGCACGTGAAATACAACTCAGATACGCCGGTGAAAGAACCGTTGGAAAACACCAAGGCATATGCAATTTACATGACCATGAGCCACAATGTGATCGCCCACTGTCTAGAACCAGGTCACAGTATTGCCGGCAGAGCCGGACCCCCGCGACAGGCTGTCCACGTTTACCCGATTTTTCAGCACCCAAGAGGAGGGGCGCTGCACCATGTAAATTGGCTCGCACATTTGCTCCACACTTCTCTCTCTCTCAGCGCTCCTCACCACCCCTTTACATCCACCTCTGGCAAGAGACGACTATTGTTTTTTACTGCGTCATAGCAGTGTTGGTTTGCTAGTCCGTCCCACGCCCCCCATCCACCCATGCCACACACACGCTCCGGCCGCAGCGCGGCCTCGCGCAAGCCCAGCGGCAGCGGACGCCGGGCAACCAAGTCCAAGGCAAAGAGGGCCACCAGCAGTGGCCGACGCCGTGCCTCGCGCCAGTCGTCCCTGGGCGCGCCCTGGAGCGAGGTGCTCCCCACCACGGAGGGGTCGCAGCCGGCCTCGCGTCCACGCTCGCGATCCCAGTCCGGACGCTCGGCCAGCAGGGCCAAGGGCAGCGGCCCACGCAAGCCCGCGCGCAAGGCCGGCAAGCGCCGCGCCAAGGCCACGTCGTCGCGTGGACGACGCCGCACCAGCAGCGCTGCGTCCCGCGCCAGTCGCACCTCGGAGCGCCCCACGGGCCGGCGCCAGGTGAGTGCCGCGCGCGACGGCATGGCGAGCCTCAACTACGACGCGCGCTACGACAGCGACCTCGACCTCTCGGGCGCCGGGCGGAGCGCATCCAGCGACAGCGACAGCGACAGTGACGACGATCTGGCGCCGGTGCGCCCGGCGAGCCGGGACATGGCAAGCCAACACACCTCGGAGCGCCCGGCGAGCCGGGACATGACAAGCCAACACACCTCGGAGCGCATGCCCCGGGGCTCAGCCCTGGCCGAGTCCGTGCGCGACATTGTCAGCAAGCCCGGTATCTGTGACGGCATGCTGGTCACGCTGACCGAGACCATGGAGGGCATCCGCAATGTGGACGACGTGGCCACGGCCCTCACCCGCGCGGGCGTCAGCGCCGAGCGCGTGCGCGAGCTCTACGAGATGGACATGTCGCGCGGCCTGGCCTCGGGTATCATGGAGGCCTGCAGGCTCTACTCGCCCGACTTCATCGGCCGCGACCGCGCCAAGGTCCCGGCCGTGACCAGCGACGTCGTCAGGGCCACCGTCGAGAGCTGGAAGAGCGCCGAGGAGCTCCAGTCCCAGCTCAAGGACGCGCCGGCCAACGTGGTGGAGGCCGCCGGCGACGCCTTCCTGTCGCAAAAGCGCTTCGACGAGTACCGGCGCGCCCACGAGAGCAGCGCGTCGCGCGCCGAGGGCGAGGTCGATCGCATCCGGGCCATGATGTACCAGAAGATCCTGGAGAGCAACGAGGACGACCTGCTCGGCGTGAAGGACATGATCCGCGCCGCGTGGAAGGCCACACAGAACGACCGGAAGGACGAGGCCAGCCGGCGCCAGCAGTCCGCGAAGGATGTGGCTGCCGCGCTTGCCACGCGCGCCAGCACGGGCCGGCTGAACCCCAGGATCATGGAGGAGTTCAACATGCGCGTGGAGCGCGCGCTGGAGGACGCCTTCTTCCGAAGCTCGCGCCGCGCCACTGCCGGCATGGGCACAACCATCATGCAGGTGCGCAACCTCATGGAGAACATGCGCCGCGCCGACTCGATTCGCAATAACGCCATCAACGACGCCGAGCTGCTCAAGGACGCGCTGGACACGAGCGCCGAGCGCGCCTTTATCGTCAACAGTGTGGAGACGTTTGAGAAGATTTTTAACCGGGCCTACACGGGGGGCCAGGGCAGCGTGCCGGACTTTGACATTTTTCTCTACGACGCAAACGGCAACCCCAAGTACATTGTGTACCGCGAAGGCGAGGCCTCGCCCTTCTTGCGCCAGGTGCGCATGATGCGCGACAACTTCATCAACCACTTTTCCAACGAGAACAAGTGCCGCGTCGCGCTCAACGTCAACGGCCTTGGCACGCCCAAGGGCTGGGAGGCCGCCATGAAGTTCATCACTGTGTCTCAAACCGGTCTCACACTAGAGGAGCAAAAGCATCAGGCAGCACTGCGCGCCACCCTCGAGCCCTGCCTTGAGAACGCCATCTGGACCATGACGGCCACGGCGCAGCGCGAGCTGGACCGCTTCATCGACGCCGAGGGCTACATCAACTTTGAAGGCTACACTGGCACGGCGTACGAACGGCTCTTCGCCGACAGCAACGCAAAGATGCCCGCGTTTGTTTCACTGACAGGAAGTGATAAGACGAATGCCGAGGATGCCTTTAAGGCGTACATTGCCAACGTGCGCGACGGCGAGCGCTCCAAGATGACACCCGAGCAAGCGCAGAACTACATCAAGTACAGCAGCATGGGCACAGGCTACCTCAACGGAAGCTCCCCCAAGCAAACCCAGGTCACGGCGAACATCATGGCGGCTCTTTTTGGAGATGATAATCAGGCACAAGAGGAGGCCGTGAAGAAGATGATCGACGCCTTTCCCGGACACGGTGCCCGCATCCAGCTGACCCCGATGGCCTCGCTCAGCCCGACCGCGCGCCAGGTCCTGCGCATTCGCCGCGAGATTATTAACCGGATCATTGTGCTGCTTGAGGGTGGCGCCTGCCGCGTGCTCTCCCAGAACACCTCTGAGAATGCTAAATACAAGGCGCTGAAGCGCGCGCAGATGGCCGCCGGCGTGGGGATCCGCGGCGACAATCCGGAATCCTCACTCTCCAGTCAGCAGAGTGAACTGCTCAGAGTACTCACGGCAAGCATTAATAGTCAGATGACTCTTGAGGCAGAATCCAACGAGCATAAGGTCTACCGTCTCATTCGCATCATGGGCGAGATTCTCAATCACAGCATCAACTGCGAACGCCTAAGCGGAATGACAGAAAAGAAACGCCGCGACGCATGGCGCTCACTCCAGCGGAAGGGTGAAGGCGGAATGACACTGGATGCCCTCGAGGGCTCCTGCCAGCTCACTGCACGCTCATTTGACATGCTGCTCTACGATCGTCGAAACGCCAAGACGATGGCGTCAGTCATTGCGGAAATTAAACCGTACGCGCCACTCCACCTGGTGGACGAGATCCTCATCCGTATGGGCCTACCCTGCCGTGGTGAAGTCAAGTCGCTGCAGCGCGAGTCGCTCAGCAAGAATCAGGAGAACTGCTGTCCATATGGGCGACGCGCGTTGATCCACGCACAGCTCCACGCAGAGCCGCGCTTTGAAGAGGCATACGGACGCTTTCGGAAGAGCTTGAGTTCATCGCTTTCGATTAAGAGCGATGATGGCGATGATGGGTGGGATGCCCTGGTTGGACGCTGTATCGAGGCAAACGAGCGACTGGCACAGTTCAACATTGCCTTTCGCATGACACCAGTTCTGACTCCGGTCGACATTGAAACGGCCCTGCAGGAGGAGCGCGTTATTGTGAACCGGAAATCAATTTTGGGCGAGCAACAACAGGACATCACACTCTCCGTCGTTGCCGACAACGCAGCGGACGTTGCAGCTACAGCAAGTATTGTTAATGAGTACGACAAATGGATAAGTTCCGGCGCCGGGTTTGATGGGACTCTGACATTCGGGAGGGCTGAGAGGCTGGGACGTGTTCTCGAGGACGGCAAGTCCATCCCAGTCTTTTTGCCCCGGCGCCTCGTTGACAACTTTAACGTCCTTTTTGCACAATCATCCATACGGCCTAGTTATGGCAACGACAGTCTACCCTCGACTGTGGCAATGCAGGCCGCACTTCAGACACTCAACTTCAACAGTCTGTTTGATAAGAATATGTTTCCGCTGGAGCAGGCTGTACTCTCCAAGATGGTGGCAGTGCTGCAGGCACAGGCCAGGAGCCTGTGTGCGCTCCCCAAGGACGAATGCATGGCCGCGCCGCACTGCAGTGTGATTGATGGCAACAGGTGTGCATCCCAGCGCATGCATCGTGCCGACAACAATGGAAATGTTTCCATGCGCCCCATGTTGCGACTTTCCAAGACTACCGTCATGGAGAAGGCCGGGCCGGTGTATGCGTCGGATATCTGGAAGCTGGGCATGACAGACGTCTACCAGGATCTGAACCCCGAAAACGAAAAATTCAAAACACTGGTTAATCGCTTCGACACGGTGCGCAACCTCGAGCAGATTTACGCCTTCATTGCAACGCTCTCGCGACGCGAACCTGCCGTTTTCACCAACAAGGGTGAGAAGAACCTCGGTATGGCGCTCTTCACAGACCTTGGTGACCGTCTCGTTCGCCGCAATAAGGTGCTGCGTAACATGCGCATCCACTACCGGTGCAATGACCTGGTGCTCGCCATCCAAATCATCTCGGCCATTGTGGACATCCTTGTGCAGAAGAGACAGACGCTTGATGGGATTTCTGACAAAGAGCTGCGATCGGCGCTCCTTGTGTACATGGATGAGAGTGAACTTAATACGCGTGGCGTAGGCACACCTAACGATGCACTGGCATGGGTTGTCAAGACGCTGAGTAAAAGTATTCCAGATAGCCAGGTGGAACAGACGCTCTGCCTGATACTCAGTGGCATCTATGCGCTGCAGCGTGATATTGAAGAGCTGCGTTGTGACCTCAGCGACGCCGAGGGCTGCGCGGCAGCCGGCCCCCACTGCAAGTGGAGCCGTAACCAATGCTACAACAGCGTGCTGACGCAAATGCAGAGCGCACTCGTGGGTGGCTTTGATATGGGTGTGGAGAAGAAGATCCTCCGGCCGGAGTTTATCAGTGTCATGGTGCGCCCTGACCGGTACAAGGCGCATGAGCGTGCTGGGATTCTCACCGTGATGGAGATACTGCTTGGCAGTCAGCTTGTGCGCAACTTCCCGGCAATGGACCCTGGCACGCGCACCAAGGCCATGATCGAGGCCCTCGAGAAGAAGGTGAAGAAGATCAAAGAACCCACCATCACTACACAACTTCTAACAGCTGAGCATGCTGCACAGAAGGATGCTGAATTTCGCAGAATGGAACAGCAACGTGATGAAATACTCAGACATCAAGCTATGGATGTTGATCATATGCGTCGGCCGACACGCCCCCCACCCAGTCCTTCTGCATTTCCTAGTGGGAGACAAGAAGATCTTATTGACCTTAATGAGTACAAGGTTGATGGAAACCTGTATAATGAGCTTGTCATGCCGAGCACTTAGCCCCATCCCAATAAAGCTCGTCATCGTAATGTCACTCGTGTGTTTGGGAGATGACGGGGTGCTCACCTGGGAGACGCCAGGACCGGACATATACAGCAAACTCCACCCGGTGGCCGCCGAGAGTGATGTTGTCCTCCTGCAACTTCATCACGCTGGTCCACCACCCCCAGAGACGCAACCACTGGCCCTGCCGCTACCAGGCGCGTTCGCCGACCGGATCGTCTACCACCCAGTCTACTTTGGACTCGTCTCATCCGGTGGTGAGTGGCGCGGAAACAACGTCACAGCCAAGGCCATCCACACATTACGCAAGCGATTTCGACCAACACGTGAGACAGGCGCTACCACCACGATGTCCATCGCAACCTCACCCAGCCCACAGGCTGTCCCCGACACTGTCGACGCGCCACTGCCAATTTTCCTGGCCGAGCTCCCCCTCCACCCCTGCACCGGACAGGACAGTGTCGCACCGAAGATGTTTCTCTTCGCCGACGAACGCCAGGGAGGGCGTCGTTCCGACACACACAGTGTGGCAGACGTCACCCCCTCTCATGGTCGACCACGTTGTGGACCTGCACCTCCCCATACAACATCGACACCCACGACCAACATCATCTCAATCGACAGAGCAGATGCCACCGTTGACGACGTCGAGGAGAACAGCGATGGTGAGAGCGCAATGGATGTCGACAGCGATGATGAAGATGCCGGCAGCGATATCAGTACCGAGATGGCAAGCGACCTGGATGATGTTGCAACGGACACTCAAGAACACGAGCTCGACTCCACCGAACCCATTTAGCCTGTCGTGTGAAAGAAAGAGTAGGGACCATCGATAGAATCAGTTCGGCTCACCAAACCACAACTCGAAAGCATGGTCTCACCAATTCAGCCAACCAGCGCCATACCGGTCACGTGGACATGCTCACCCCCAGGAACTTCCTCGGGTATCCAGATCATGGACCGTATCATAAATGCGATGCTGTACTCATCAATTGCATTTGCTATCGGCATCATTGCCTATAAGATTGTCACTTCCTTTCGTGAGTACAAGGACCGATCCAAATATCCCGAGATCAGGGACAAGCCAGCACCTACACCAACAGAGACGCCGACGCTGCCAACCCAACCTGCGTCAACAGACGCGCCGTCAGCACCAGCACCAGCATCAGCACCAGCACCAGCACCAGCACCGGCACAGCCTCCAGCCACTGCAACGACTGGGGATGTCCCTCCACAGATCCTCCACACACTCGTATCGCGTGTTCAGGAGATCAACTTGCAGTTGGCGGCGCTTGGCATGGGTGAGTCGGAGCTTGGGATATCTGGACCCATTCCCGAGGGATCCGCACCAAGCCTCACATTCTACACAAAGAGTGGCTGCTCTGCCTGCACGTACGCCCGACCCAACTGGATCGCCATCGTCAATGTTATCAGCAGCCTCCCGGAGGAACATCGCATCACCATGCGTACCGTATGCTTCCCGGGTCGCACCGAGGAGGAGCAGAAAGCAATTCTCGAGGAGACACGCGACAGTGATGTCACAAAGGTGCCAATGGTGGTCGCACGCGTGGGCCGGGAGGATCGGGGCAACCTGATTGGCAACGATATTCTCGCGGACCGGATGCTCCAGCTGATTGGTCAGATGATGATGCCTCTTGATGCTGCATCGGTGAATGCCGAGGAACATGCTGAGCAGGGCAAAGCGACCAATGACGGTACCGTCACAATCACGGAGGACGACGCTCCCACCTTCCAGGTCCCCACCTCACCCTAGATAGAATACAATTATCTTCGGACGTTGTTTATGATCTCTAATTACATACTGTCACGAATGCCCTGAGTCAGCTTCATCAAAAAGTCTTCCTTGATACCTATCGCACGGGCCATTGTTTTAAACCCATCCATGAAATGCAGAAACGATGGAGAGTCAATATCATGTGGGAAAGTGTCTTTAGTGTAGAATGGTGATCCCAAATCACATATCTCGGCAGCCATCTTCTCGGGTAACGTCTCCCTGATGGGTGTGACCATACCGAAATCCATGATATGAATATTCGGGTCTGATGGGTCACCCAGGACAATCTCGACATCACGAAGAACAAGCTTGGCAATAAAGGTCATAACAGCAAAGAGAACACCGTTCATGAATGGAAACTCCTTCTCAAAATCAATAGTGGGGTAAAGCTTTTTTGCGTCACTAATGCTAATAACAAAGTAGCGCGGAGGATTGGACTGCGATAGAGGCTCATCGATATTCATTGTGTTAATCTTGCTGGTGTAGTCGTACGAAGGTAATACCAGTACGCGCGGATAGAGCTTGAGCGCAGATTCCGGAATACCCACCCTGTTGATTCTCCGCATGGCCTTCAAGGGTGCACCCCGAGCGAGGCTGGTTACAAGCGCACACGAAAAATTCACACCCTGATGCGTGTACGCTTCTTCCCACTGAAACTCCGGCTTGATCGGCTGAAGCCGGGCCAGAGCGCGATGTAACGGTGCCGAGACACCAGGAAGCGCCTTGGCATTCTGAAACGCGCGCCACACAGTTTGCATTGCGCGAAACTCAACACTGGCTGAGGCACAGCCCACGCGATCGCGAATGAGCTTAAACGCTCGCTCTCCAGACTGTTGCACAACACCAAATCCACCGGCGGCCAACGTTGTACTCGCATCCAGCGTTTTTCGACAGTTCACCGGTGACAAACAATCTTCCTTGATACCACGACCGCTGCCGACCGGCATAAGATCCTTCTTCGCGTCGGAATACTCCACAATTCGTTGGGCATTGTACACCTTGTGAAACCGAACCAGCTCGTAGAGACGCTTCATGATTTCGTCACTCACAACACTTTCTCCAACGACAAGATGGTCAACTGTATAAACATATGTCCGAATATTGCACTCGCCTCGGAAGTCACTGAGAGTCATTTGGTCAAGCATCTTGATGGCAAAATCACTAATAAAGTTTTCAAAATCCGTCACGCCCTCCTGCTTTTCCCACATTGAATAAAACTCTTCGTACGAGATACCGTTCGGATTGGTGGCCCGAACGTAGAGAAACCAGAGCGACCAAAGCACACACGTATTGATGAAAGGAGAGTCGGCTGCGATGGCGCTTTGAAATATTTTGGGTTGCACTGGGCACACCTTTGTCTTCAACCGAATAGTGATGCCAAGCTCAGTTCCAACGGCATCCAAAAAACGCTGAAGCCTGTCGACAAACGATTCCTCAACGTTTTCATGACCAAGGTGGGGCTCGAAATGCTCGCATATCCACTCACCCTTAAGATCGCCATCATCGGCAGGGAAGATGAGCAGAGCGTTGGCGTGACCGTGAATTGCGACGATATTACCCAGCAGGGTGGGCTGAAATCCGCGCCTATTCTTCCCTCGCGCGAACCACTTCTTCAGTGGAGCAATGTCAAAGCCATCCATCGAATCACCATGATGATGGTGACCAACAGTAGCTGCAAATGGGAACGTCTCCCTTCGTACCCCTGTTCGCATCTTATCTGCAATCATTTTCTCCAACACACTCATGAGAAGATTGGTGTTAACTTCAGCTCCGTAAAAATGATTCACAGTACCAAAAACGACCGATAACGTATCGTTGCGAACCTTGTGACAACGCACATCATCGCAGATCTGATGGTCCACAACATCTTGGATGTCTCTTCCATGTCCATATGCACTATCAACCGCTGCGCGAATCTGAGATGACTCAAAGTTGGGATTTTTCACATAATCAATGAGCATTTTGTGGGGGGTGCCATTGAACACGGCCGTCGCAAACCCCGCACAATCCTGAAACGCTTGTACAACATACGTGTAAGATTGTACCGCTCTCAAAACATCGCTATCACTGCGCATTTCCCTCTGCCGTGCGTTTCGCAAAACGAAATTGGCGTAATGGGTAACACTAGCCAGCTTTGCATTATCATGTGGAAAGTATTTTGTACACGGATACAACTTTGTCAATTCAGACACACATGCGCTCACGATAAACTCATCACGACGCGACAGAGGTCCGGGATGAACATGAAGCTCCCATTTTTCGCTTTCGTCTCGACACCAGAAAATAAATAACTGGGTCTGCATGAGAGCTTGATACATCTCGGCCGGAGAACTGCTACTTGAAACAAGCTGAAGACCTCCGAGGCTCAGCAAGAGAGGTCGACCTCGAAACCACTTTGCACTGTTCTTGGCACTATCCTCCACACCGGGATTCAAGGATCGGGCAACCTCAATAAAGAACGTGACAATCGGTTTCATCATATCCTCACCACTACGTGGTATATCGACCAGCGTATCAAGCACATCATATACATTCTCTGCAGAAACCGGTCCCCTCACATCTATCTCAGTACCATCCCATATCGGGAACGGATAACCATAGATCAATTCCACAACGTCATCTTGTCCAAAGACGAGCTGCGAAAGTACGTGACGGATCAGGTCGCTTGATGCGAGGGCATCTTTGTCTTTTAAAACACCCTCTGCGAAGAAACGGACAACTTTGTCGCGCTGCGGGACCACACCGAGACTTTTCAAATCTTGATCGTTGGGAGACATTTTTTTTTTTCTCGAGACAACACAAGCCATTTACATACCAGAGTGTGTTTACATCGCTAACTACGTTCATCCTCGTCATCATCGCTACCCCAATCAGAGGGGTCAACCTCAAAACGCGTGCACACGCGCTTTGCTAACGGTGGCTCATCCTCAATCACAATGTCAAGAGGTGCAGCACAATCTCCACCGAGAATCACGCGCCCACGCAACCTGCGCCGCGACACACGTCGCACATGGGGGGAATTCCGGGGTGAGATGCCGTTGGAGCGTCTGGGTGACCGACATCCATAGGTACCGCCGATGCGACCCCGGGGCTCAGCATCCCGGAGCCAGCACAGGCCAGCCACAGTGCCATCGTCGCTCAGCTGGGCGCGCTGTTCGGCACGCCACTGCATCTCCACGTTCAGCTCCTCCAGCGCAGCGTCCAGACATTCCGTGTCGGCCGCAATCTGTCCGTACTGGTCGTTGAGCGACACCAACCAGTGGTTGGCAGCCGGGAGCACCTCGTGTGCAAAAAGCGCGCGCCCCAATGGAGCAGTGGGTCTGCTTTGCTCAAAGCGCACACGGGGCGCCGCGGCACCCAGCGGCTCGCCCGCCACTGCACTGACCCCCACGCCCGCACACATCAACAAAAAGGACAATAGGCGCGACACGTCAAGCGAGAGCAGGCGCACGTCGCTCACCCCGGCCTCCGTGCGACCATTGGGCGCGCATTCGGATCGGCGGACGTCCACCTGTGCAAACACGGCCAGAGGCGTGACGGCCCGGTCCGTCACCTCGCTGGAAGCCAGCGCGCGCGCAGCACCGTCCAGCACTATGCGCCATTGCAACGGCTGCAGGTTACTGAAACACGCCGGCGGCAGCCCAAGTATCTTGCAGAGCGCATCAACGCCCTCGTCGAGCCGTCCCATCCCCGTATGGGCGTTCCGCCGCAGGCGCAGACAGGCCAGCGGCGAGTTTCGGCCGGCCAGGCTCATCATGGCTCGCATAATCTCCAGGTGACCAGGGGAGCTCAGCTCAATGTCAACCGGACGGATACCATACACAACAGTCCCGGCGGCCTCCATCGGTGTCATCGCGGCCGCTTCGTCCGAATCCCCCCCCGGCGCATGAAGATCACCATCCACCATAGGGGCGCCCCCAGTGCTCGATGAGGGGGGCTGGCGACCATCATCCTGCAACACTTGAAACCCAATGTGCTTGAGGAGCGAGACAAAATAATCGTTTCCCAACATGTGATCAACGCGGTTCTGATTGGTTCGACGCTCGCGCAAGGCACCCTTCACCATGCTCTTCACTTGCTCCAGGGGTGTTGAAAACGTGAGCGAACCAATACGCACGGAGAAGAGGGACGGGTCCAGTATACAGTCAATGGCCTCGTTGGAGGAGCGAAGGATCGACATGCGCCACTCGCGCATCTGCGGCGTCACCAGCGGGTTGCCACCCGGCGCCATCATGTTCGCAGCGAGGCCCTCTGAGAACTTGGCGCACTCGCACAGGCCCCACCACAGGAGCGAAACATTGTTTTTGAGCATGCGCTCGGCCTCGCCATCGTCCTTTTCAATCTCATGCTGGAAGCGCAGCCAGAGTATGCGGCGCTGCGATGCCTTAATGTCCACACCAATCCCGGTGATAAAGTCAATGTCCGTCTTATTGGTGGCAACCAGGAGGCTGGCCAGCCCAATCTCAACCGGACCCGTGTTCCGCTGTTGGACAGAACGCAGGCCATCCATCATATCAAAGTAGGTGGTGGCGTTGATATTCGTGACCGACGGGCACTCAAGAATAAAGCGCGCCGTATGCGGCTTGGCCAGCTCCGTCATCTCCCACTGCGGCTGCGCAGGGACGGTCAACAGCATTGGAATTTCGGCGAGACTTTTGAACGACTCCAGTAGCTTGGTCTTGCCCGTACCGGATTCCCCCTGCAGCACAATTGTCGGCCGGAACTTCAGGTCGTCGTTGGAACCGAACATCACATTGGCAACCATGAACGCCATTGCGCGGCGAATGGTATCCTCGCTCCACCCCTGTTTTTGGAAGCAGCGCAGAAAAACCTGCGCCCCGTCCATGTACATGGCGTCGCCGCCGTGCTCGCGCTCAACACGTTCCACCTCCTCCTTGGGAAAGCTTGCCACGGTGACGGGTGGGTTCTCGTACGCCCGGCTGGTCTTGACCTCGCGCTCCAGCACCATGCGGGCCGGCTGGGTGCGCTCGCGGCGGGGAATGCTGCCGTACGGCCGAAACGTTCGCCTGACATGAAAGTGGGGGTGCCCCCGGGCGTCGTTGCGTCGCTCGCCCCACATCATCAGCTCGCCGTTGTACAGGCGAATCACAATTCGACGCCCATCCGAGGGCGAGGGCATCTGCAGGCTGTCGCGGGCGTGAATGCGGAACATTTCGATAAGCTGTTTGACATAGCTCGAGCCGGCCGGATACTTGACGTTATCCTCCTGCGTCTTTCGGGTCGCCGTGATGCGCTGGTGCAGCGTCATTGGCCACCCTCCCATGAGTGATTCACGCACCGGGGGATATACCTTGACATCGCGAAAGGACCCGTCGTGCTGCGGCACACGCTGCATCGTATACGGGAACGAGCGAAGGAACTCATCCGTCACGCCATCACGCAGCGCCGCCAGGAAGACAGGGATATCCTCCACCCTGTAGATGCGCCGTCCGTAGCTAAGAATAGGACGGTATTCACCCGTGCGCACGCACTCGCCGGTGTCACCCATAAAGTAGACGGCCGAACATAATTCCGACTTGTCGGCCTGGCGCCCCGGCATAAAATGCATACCGACACGCCGAAGGAATTCACACATCTCCTGCACCAGCTCCTTCTGTTCCACACGCACAGAGTCGTCGTCTGGCGTAATGCCCACGTCTCGGGTCAGGCCAGGGACGGCCTCAATCTGTGGCGCACTGCTATGCTGCGCAAAGGTGTTTGCAAAGACAAAAAATGTCTGGAGCCGCTGCTGTCGGTCGCGCATGTAGTCAACGGCCGAGGCTATAAACTCGGCCTCCCCTGACGTCGCGCGCCCATGCAGCGTCTTCAGGCTATGGAGCACGTCAACAACCATGTCGCTCACGGTGCGCGCACTCGCGTGGGCATGGGGCGACCGGAGGAAATTGAGTACCCCAGTGGCGTCGCCACGCTGCACCTGCATGTCGGCGCGCCACCACAGGGTAGAGATGTGACGCAGAGCAACATCCATGGTGCTGAGGTTGTTGGAGAGGGGACAGAACGCCATGTTGGCCACATACAACAGTTTGCGTCGCCCCTGCGCAGTTGCAAACGCGTTCGGGGGCACATTCTGCAGTATCTTCTGCACGTCCCACACACACACGGCACCCTCATATGGGTCCGCAACGGTACGTGTATTACCGTCCCACGCGTCGACATTATCCATGGTGGGCCATTCGCCAGTGAGCAAGCGAGTACACGCGTCCAGGGCCCCTTGATCAAGATGGATTAGCCGAGCAGCCGTCACAGGTTGAATGACGCTGACGAGAGGCCGCGGCGTCCCGACTGTGCTTCGCCCAACCGGCTGTGGTCCCCGATAGGCAACATACTCTTCATCATGCGCATCGTCGTCGGAATCAAGGGGATGTTGCGGGCCTGCAAACAAAAGCCAGTTGAAAAAAAAATGTGAAAAAAAGTGTGAAAAAAATGGGGGAAAAAATGAAAGGTCGTCACCCCTCCCACACCTCTCGGTGACATACCTTCATCTTCATTTTCACTTTCAGAATCAAACAAGGGATTTCCGACGACGTCATCAACCACGTCGTCATCGTCGTCTTCATGCTCGACCAGTCGCAGGGGTCGCGCTACAAGCGGACTGGAGGGCTCTGAGCCACTCATCTGGAGGCTGATGTTTGAGGTAACTAACGACTTCCAGTGAATTCTTTTTTCCACATGGGACGAGCATTGTCATTTTCCCATCACCTTCAACGCGTATTTTTTTTTTATCTCTCTCATCTTCTTCAATCATACGCGAAACCCTGGCAGCAATGACAGAGAGACTATCCGGACAGCGCACACGTCGGCCTCGCATTGCATTGGGCATCCTCGGCCACAGCACGAGTTCACCACCAACGCGGCGCACGTGTGATGCGCTCCCCCCACCGGACCCTGGACAGCAGCAGATGATCACCGCAGCACTGGCCGGCTACAACGTGGTTTGCAGCGCAGTGCCGGGGGCTGGAAAAACAACCGCGTTGCTTGGTATCTGGCAGGCATGGGAGAGGGCGCACCCGACCGTCGGGCGCACGATGCTTATCTGTTATAGCGCAAATCTCAGGCGCGAGACGCAGGCCAGGGTGAAGCGCCTTGCACCTGAACACTGCAAACTGGACGTGCACACCTTTCATTCGCTCGCCTCCGAACTCGTTGACTCGACGGTCGTCGACGACGGCGCCATGCTTGATGCTCTTCACCACCTCATATCACAACCAGCGGAGCAGCAGACCGCAAGCTGGCCCCTCATTATGGTGGATGAGCTCCAGGATGCGCGCGCACCGTACGTGCTTCTGCTCCTCATACTTTTGCGCGCGCGGCCCCAAACAGCACTGGTGTTAGTGGGGGACCCCAACCAGCTCATCATGGACTTCCACACGGCATATGCAGCCTCGGCGCTCTACCTCACAGAGGCGCCCACCGTGTTTTCGGTCTGCACACGCCCGTGGGCCGTCGTGCGCCTGGAGATCTCGCACCGTATTACCCCACACATGCTCCATGTTGTCAACACGCTCTCAGCAACACACGATTGTACAAAAACCATCCCCACGTGCGACCCACACCCGGGCGCTGGACCAGTGGAACTGCATTTTATGGACATGAACAACACACGCCGCCTGCTTGCCCTCGTGAAGACAGCCCTCCATCGAGGCGCCCATCACAACCCCGAGGGCCTTTTGATCCTGAGCATGTCGCTGCGCGGTAAGCGCAACCCGGTGCGCCTTCTCTGTAACCACCTGGCAACATCCTACCCCCTCTACATCCACGGAGGCGACAGCGTAGCACGCGATGACGTGCGGGCCACGGCAGGGGGTGAGCATGTGGACCACGATCTCGCACGCGGCGCCATTCGCGTCATGTCATGTCACAGCAGCAAGGGCCTCACTGCAGATGCAGTCATCCTGCTTCTCGACAACTATCCCTGGGAGAGTGGACGCACAACGGAGGCGCTGCCCAACGTCATCTATGTTGCACTGACACGCGCCCGGCGCACGCTCTTTGTTGTCATGCCAGAACGCTCCCCAGTGCCCGTTCCAATGCGACCGGCGCTCACATGCGCACCCGAAAGCATTGTCTATGCCAGTGGGAGCCCCTATACCGGTGCCGCGAACATCCAGAGGACGCCGGCCGCATGGGGGCTGCCCGAGTTTAGTGCCGTGGAAACGCTCTGTCGTTTCATCGACATGTGCACCTCGCGGGAGCTGATGCTCCACACGTGTGAGGTCGCCGGCGCCCGCGCCTGGCCGATCGAGATGGGCCGGGGCCTTGGCGCGCCTCCGTCAATGCCCGAGGCCAGCCTCGCCTCGCATGACGGCGGACATGTGGCGATTCTTGATCTCGTCTACCGGGCCACAATCTGGTCGCTGCGCCTTGCTTTCCAGGCACGCCGGGATGTGCAGGAGGACATCCGACGTCTCGCCGATCGCTACCACGAGCTTCTGCAATGCCGCACGCCGTCAGTCGCCCTGAACGCGATACGCGATGCCATGCGCGCGGCCGAGAATTATTTCGATATCCCACACGGCGTACAGGTGCCGCCACTGTGGCTTCTCGGCACCATTGCGCTGGCCGAGGATGCCGTCTTTGGAACACTCGCCCGCGTAGCGCGTCTTGGGCGCGGATGTCGCACGTTCCTGCAGCGCGCCGGAAGCATGGACGAGTTATGCGGCTACGCCCACCAGCATATTCGTCACTTCTCCCCCCCCGGCGTACCCGACGGGGCGCGGCGCCGCGTGGCCTTTGAATGCCCCCTGCGCCGCACGCTGTATGTGCAGCTCGCGGAAGAGGCAGAGCCCAGCATGGTACAGGTCTACGGCACCGTCGATGCGCTCACAGAGTTTGAGAACGGCTGCACGGTCATCCATCTTCTCACCTGTGGAGACGAGCGGCCCCGCACCGACGTCTGCCTCAAGGCTGCCATCTACCTCTCCCTCCTGGCAAAGCCGGGCGCAGTCGCGTCTATTTTTGACATTGTCCACGGCGTGTGTCACATCGTTCGCGCAATAGACGACGTAAGCCTGCGGGGCCTGCCTGGTGAGATCCTCATGCTGCGCCGGCGCGGCGCAGCCAGTGCCAGCACCGTGGATGTGCTTATGATGGAAATGAGTCGGCTGGAGGGCGAACTGAAAGCGCGCCCCCCACCCATCAAGGCAACCCGGGGAACAAAGGAACGGAGCTCGCGCAGCGAGTACCTCCGTCAGGAGCGTCCCCAGAAGATCAGGGCACCGAGGCTCAACATGACACTTAACGATCCCGTCTAAACATAAAGTAAATTCCAGACTGTAAACACAGTTAGCCTCTGTTGAAAAAAAGGGAATAATGTTATCGACACAGATTCAGGTGCTGTCGCAAGCACTCAACCCAGCGCCCCTCCTGAGCGAGGACATGCAGCTTCTCTGGAACGAGCTCCCGCTCTGTGAAACAACAATCACGCGCACCGTTCCGTTCATTCTCACGTTTGCCATGCTTCTGAGTATCCTCGACCCCAGTGGAGGAAGCCTCTTCTTCTGTATGTTTTGGACGGCACAGCTTTTTGCGGCAAGCCAGGGAGCCGGAAGCCATAGCGTCGTCCGTGTCTTTTTCAACCTCTCGCCGGAGATCCGTCCAATTCTACAGGAGCAGCTCACGATCTTCCCACGGCTGTACTGGAGCTACCTCCCAGGTTCACTCTCGCTGATTGCGCTGGCAGGACGCCTCTGGTCCCCAGGCGCGGCCATTCTTATCACAGTCCTATCCTATCTCACGCTGGCTGCAGCCAGTATCTCCTCCACGCTGTCACCGAGGACGTTGTTCAAGAACATGGTCACATTTATTGTTCTTCTCAGCACGCGTAAGCGAGAGAGGGGTGTGGAGAGGACGACTAACGCCAGGTTGTCGGACGCATCCGAAACCGCGGCCCAGCCCGGCGTCAACACCCAAACCCCTCCCGTGGAGGAGGCCGCGCCCCAGGACAGTCCGGACCGTCTGGATCGCGTCGAAGAGCCGCAGCCCGGCCAAGATGACGACGCAGACAGTCCGGATGATGATCTCACCGACAGCGTGGGGTCGTCCCCGAGTCCAGACGAGTGGCCCCTGAGTGGCGACGTCGTTGATGAGACGGATTGTTTTGATGATACCGGCTGTCAGCTACAAAGCCACATGATTGATTCGGTGTTCAACGACGAATTGGACCCCCCACAGCCCGAGACATCCGAGTCGAGCTTTCCCGGCACGCCATATAGCCTTCGCAACCGCATCTCAGGCAGGGCAGACATTCACGCGGAGGACTAACGTCGTATCATGCCATCATACCACCTCGGCCCGGTCGGGGTTCCTCGGCCAGGCTCTGGATAAATGCGCAAATCTTTTTATCGTGTGCCATACGCTCGGCAACAGCCCGATCTGGAAACCCAGTGCGGCAGTTTGTGAGAGACCATATAAACTGCCAGTCTTCATCTGAAAAACCATCAAGCGTAACGTTGGGGTGGTCCTGCAGCAACTTAATCCCATCCCTTGCGGCACGTACACGCGCCGTGAAAATCTCTTCGTCGCGGACGGATTTGAACCCTTTGACGTTGACCCACGGGGCACGGTACAGATCAGAACAACGGATGTGAAGCATCATATCGCAGGGGGCAAGCACAGCCGTGACCCATGAAAGAAGGTAACGCGTACAGGACTTCACCACTGTCCGCCGTCGCTCAGCATCACCAAATGCGGCCGTTCCGGCCTCATCAAAGCTCCGCATGTTACGACCGCCGGTACTGAGATGACAGGGCTGCAGCGAGAGATACAGGTATAGATTGTCGCCCGGCGCAAACATTTCAAACAGCTCGCCGTCGTCCACGAGAAAGTCTTCGGCGTGTCGGTTCGACGCGCTATCGCCACGAAAACAATTGCTGTAGCGCGCAACATGTTTCTCTGCACCGTGCCTGTCAACCAGCCGGGCCACTGCCACCACAATATTTGTGGCACACGCTGGCACAAGCCTCTCGGCGGGATGCGACCATCCCATCTCCGCATCGCCACTCTCCCTGATGAAATCCCAGACGCAGAGCCGGGGTGCGTTTAGTTCCAGGCAGCCGCGCACATGCCAGAAGGATGCACAGAGACGTGCGCGTGTGTTGATAAGTTCGCGTCGAACCGAATCATGACAGGAGGGGGAGACGCGTGCAACATGCCTCCCCCATGGCGAGTACTGGCTGTTCTGCGGGGAGAAACACTTACACGTTGCAACAGCCGAGGTGGCCATGCTATCAAGTGCACGTGCGGCTAAATGTAAAGACCGGAGCGTCATGTAGGCAGGACATAACGATGGTAGATGAGCCAGAGGAAGGGAAGATGACGATAGAATAAAAAGTGTCCAGGCGAACCCACAGTTGTCCGCATCATCCCCTCTCAGCCACCAAACCATTCCAACTCAGACACATGCCACTCTCCACCATCCCGTGGTTCAACGCCCTCTTTGCGCGCGATGTCGACGCGCCGTCTATCGCCGACATGCTCTGCACGCGCGGCATGAACGCCGTCAACACTGACCGCTGTACTCTATCGGCATCGTTGTTCAACGAGCACAAGTACGACAACATTTTTTTCCAGAGTATGTATCAGTGGTGGCCAACCGCTGCGGTATGCGCCCGGTACGCCACGCACCCGTGCGACATGGTGATCCTGCATCGTGTGCTTGCCATGATCCTTGGCGCACGTTCCGACCGCGAGCTGGATGCCACGCTTTGCATACTGGCACACATCACACCGATCACTCTCGCGTCCTACGTGCGGAGCATTTTGTTTTCGTGCAAGGCCACCTCCGACCCGGATGTCTCAACACTTGACATGTGCATTATGTCGCTCTACGTGAGTCTGAGTCCGGCGAAGCACGATGGGGGGGCTGCCCCAACCTTTAGTGAGACAATCCTCCTGGCTGACACCAAACCGGATTACATGCTGATCCTTGCTGTGATATTGAACACACCAATCCTCGTCGTCTCCGACCTTGACATACCTCTCATAACGGAGGCTGACAGCCGCTGCGGTATTCAGCCTAGCCCATGGCGCTTTATTGACATCAGCATCTACACAATGCAGAAGAAAGCACTGTCAGTGCCAGGCTGCCAGACCTCGCCGATCTCCGATGAACCTCTCAACCTTCTGCAACGCATCGGGCTCCCACCTCAGCGACATGCCGAAAGCATTCTCAATTGGCGCCGCATCGGCCATGGTGTGAACAATGCTGCCCTCGCAGGCCTCCATGTCTTCCACCCCCAGGCTTCAGTGATGTGATCAGATAATTTCGCCAATCGTTTATTTGATCGTAAAAATCCAAGGCATAAACTCATACTAAAAACTGACGAACAAACAACGGGAAGGCAACGCGCCCTTCTGAATACTCAGGCTATGTGACGTGGCAGCGTTCACAAGGTGGGGGCCATGCCAGACGTAAAGTACGAGTAGTCGCTTGTGGCATCACCAAGCCGCGTCAGGTTCTCATGGCGTGGAATGCCACCCGCAAAGAATGCCATATCACCCTTCTTAATGGAGCTCAAGTCCAGGTTAATCAGGCTTGCCAGACGGCGGTCGCTCACGTTGTCCTTACCCATACGCCGCAGGATATCCGAGTGCACGCTGTTCTTGTGACCCAGGAAGGTCGGCGCATCCAATGGCTGCACGGGCCGGTTCTTCCGACCGTTCAGCTCCATCTGATGCAGGTTCAGGCGATACACGTGGTCTGGCACGTCCAACACCTGGTTGCCCCCCGTCCCGCCAACGGCAATGTGACTCGAAGGCACATCGGGTACTTTCGGCCCATCGGACATATCCGGTGCTGATGACAGCGCCGGGGCCACCATGTCCACGGGGACCACCGTGTTCACGGGGACCACCATGTTCACGGGGGCCCTCTCGGACGTCTTCGATCGCGAAAACGTATTTTTCATCTTCCCAAACGTCTGGTGAAACCATGATGTCACAGCCGATTGGGGCACATGCTGGCGCTGTGGAGAGGATCCCGTGGGCTGCTCTGTTGACTTCGTGAATCGGCTTTCCTTAATGATGAGATACGCAGCAAGAATCGTAAACGACCCGAGCACAATCGCGACACCGGCAATCATCCAGGTGCGTTTCGTATTCATACCACCCAAGAACTCAGAAACGAACCCAATTTGATTCGTGCTCATCTTGGTGTGTTATGCACGGCTAATACCGGGGTAAAGTGGTGTTATCAAAGAATCAAACGAAAACGAGTGAGGGGGAACACGTTGGAAACACGCAGTGCAATTTACACGGGCGCGCATCTGACAAAAAACAGTTACCCTCTCCAAGATTTTCAAACCCACGTTGACATCCCCCTCTCACCTCATTATGGACGGCACATCACCTCTCCTCTCAAGCCCGACCAGCGACCTCCCCCCCGGTAACACCCAGGAGGAGCCGAAGATCCCGGCCGACGGCGAGCTTCCTGTTTTTCGAGGCGCGCTTTCCCCCATCGGCGACGAGGGTGAGGAGCAGAGCGTTGAAGGGAGCGAGGAGAGCGAGGGCAGTGATGATATTGACATATTTGCACTGGTCGAGGACCTTGCGCACCAGACGGCCGACGCAACCAAGGCCGCCGTCACCGAAGGCGTGATTCATCTCCTTTCGGGTCAGAACCAGCGGACGGAGAACGTCATTCGCACACTGAAACAAATTCAAACTGCGATTCAAAACCAGACACCCAGCATCAATGAGACGCTCACCAGCACCGTCCTCGACACACAGTCTCGCATGCGCCGACTGGAGGACACGCTCAGGGGACACACTGAGACTCTCTCTGTGCTGGAGCGACACTTCAGGTTTCTCTCGCTGACTACTGAACGGCTTGTCAACCATATCCGGGCACAGGCGCAGCCGTCACCTGCAGAGGAAGCACCAGAGGATGAGGCTCCGGCGGCAGACGGAACCGGCAGCCCCCTCCTCACGCTACCTCACCTCGTTGCTGATATGGCCGATATCAATGACGAATCCGAGGTGACGGAATGTGCTACCGAGGATGTTGCGACAGCCGAACCCCCCACCGAAGAGGTTGCTGCAACAACCGAGCCCACCATCGAAGAGGCTGCGACAACCGAGCCCACCACTGATGATGCGGCAACAGCCGAGCCCACCACCGAGGATGCGACAACAATCGAGTCCACCGCCGAAGATGCGACAACAACCGAACCCACCACCGAAGATGCAGCGCTGCCACCATGGACATGTGAAGCCGACAGTGACAAGTGGAAAGTCGTCATCAATGTGCCCACACGCTGCAAAGGACCCCCCATCATCCCTCTAGTCGGTACACCGGCCGACATGATCAGCCAGCTCAGCAGCAAAATCACCAAACAGACGGCGCTGACCATCTGTAGCCAGGGTGTTGCTCAGACGGTCAGCCAATCGGAGCGAAAGGGGCAAATCATCGGCAAACTGATCCAACATATTGTGGATACGGCCACCAATTAGCCCAATCAACACACATGCCGACCCCAAAACCCAGAGCCATCGCCAGACAGTTATGGAAGCCGTTCCTCCAGCAGCAGCAGGGAGGTATCTCTTCAAAAACACGCAGCGATATCATCAGAACTCTTTCAACCCTCATGGAACCACAGCAGGCAGCTCGCATTGAAAGCGATGCGTGGGCTGAACTCCGTCGTACCACTCCCCAGACCCCCCAACGCTACCTCACATTAATCCTTGCAATGACACATCCCGCTGCGACGCCATCGGCTGTGAATGGCGCAAGCGACGCTATCACCCCACCCATGACAATCGATACATGGGATGCTATTTTCGAGGCCACACGTCCCACGGGCGCGGAAGCTCTTCTCCAGTACACAGCCCTGAGCGCCCAGCAACACAATCTGGATGACACGCCTTCTGGTACACATGGTCTCGGCCAGATCACATGTCGTCGCTGTCGTATTGGCATCATTCGGACAGTGACAGCGCAGATGCGATCTGCGGACGAGGGTGAGACTGAGCTTCACTGGTGTACGAACCCCACGTGTACACTGGCGCGGACCGGCGAAGCAACATAGCACATTCCAACTTGTCCCTCTTTCATCCACACCATTAATAAACGCCGTTCTAGGGAACTCTTGTTGATTTATTGTGAGAGGGAGGAAGGATAAACCTAGTTCGAGCTTTGTTGTGCCATGGCCAGGATGGGCTTAATGACATTGAGAAGACCTCCCAGACGTTCAGCAATGCCGAAAAGGCCGTCCGAACGTTCGCACATTTCCCTCATCCCCTTGCCAAGCGCACGACGCGTACGGGGCTTGAAGCAGTGCCCGTAGTACACCTCGCAAAGGTCGAGGATAAGATCAAGCACGCCCGGGTGTTGCTTCACAACTTTCATCACCTCGCCATGCTTCTTCCGCATCGCGTTCAGGATCTCCATAATCTCAATGTCCTCAGTATCAAACTCATGCTCAGCACTGTTCCGGATAATGGTCCATAACTTCTCAAAGGCCGCGGCGGGCCCCACCGAGGTGAAAGTGAGAACACACGTCTCCATTGCACGCATCAGCTCCCAAAAACTGGCGCGCCCCTCAGACGGCATGCTGCTGACCACATACATGAAGTTGTTCATGCGCTCGCCGTCATTCAGTTCAGCATCGTCAAACTCGGCAGGTGCGCTCGCCTCCAACCGACTGAAAAACTCCATGTGCGACAGGACGCGAAGCACGTGGACGTGGGCACTCTGCTCAAGCAGGTACATGCCCACGGTCTTTGTGTCTTCGGTAATCTCCTCACCATTCTCAACAGCACAGCGCCTCATACGGAGAAACCACGCCAGCATCAGAGCGCGCAGACCACGCAACGCCCTGTTCTGACGCTCAATGCCCTCCAGCGTCATCTCACCGGTTGGCAGAAGTACGTCCTCCGACGGCGCGCCGTAGGCGGGGCCATACGTTTCACGAACCGAGCTCAGCATATCTTCAACGACACTGGCAAAGCGCGGGTCAGCATGCTCGACCATCAGGCTCAGCGCGCTGCAGATATGATTGTAAAACTGCAGGGGCCCGGGCTCGGTCAGCGCAATCTCGCTTCCAGTCGCTTCGACGACATCGGATTCTTTGGTAACCTCCAACACGGTGGGTAAGGTCGTGGCCATGATGAAAAAAAAAATGAGAGTTTTTTTTTGAAAAAAAGAGAGAATAAAAAGACGGTACCGAAGATATGCAGGCCAGGGTAAATGAGGTTCATGCGACTATAAACACCCCTCTGATCCCCGATTAGCGTCACTTTCCCTCACGATATAAAGCATGCCCCCCCCCATGCTCCTGAGCCAGGCTCCCGATATTGCCATGCGGCAATTGAGGGACATTGAGCAGCTTGCGAAACACGCGCGGAGCTCGCACGCTTCCGTGGGTCCCACAATCCCTGCTAGAGGTCCCAGTCAGGCATCACCCAGTCAGCTCCAAGTTGGATACGACGCCAACATAGCTGCGCTGGCCGAGGGAGTCGAGGTAGCCTCCGAGCAGAATGCACTTCTCAACGTCGAGGCTGCGCGCCAGCACGTGGTTCAGCTCACTCACGAAGCCCGCCGGGTGCTGGCTGACCGCGGCAACCCCCAGCTTAACACCGGAAGGGATCGCCAGAACACTGAGATGACCGTCGGCGCATCTCCTGAGGAGAGGGTCGCTACTGTTGCCGGACAGGATCGATATGCAGCCGAGGTTGACGCTGTACCACCAACCGGGGACACGGTTCAATCACCAGATGATGTCTCAACCGTGGCCAAAGCCTGCAGGCATGCTGAACGCACCATGCAGTCGCTGATCACCCTCATGAGTCCCGGTCGGCAGGTTACTGATAAGAATGCGACATGTGGCTCGTCCGCATGTCAGTGTCACGGCCTTCAACGCCGCGAGGTCAGCCTGGCCGTCTGGAGCGTCATCGCCATTACCATCATCCTCACCATCACCCTACCCCTTATCCTCCGCGCCGGTTCTTCGTCGCGATAGAGGGGACCGCGCACCGACTGGCCCTCACTCGTGTACAGTTACCCTTTGCGCCTGGCACCATGGCATACCGCGCACTCTCACCTGCAGACGACGGCCCGACGGTGCCGGACAACCAAAGCGATGTGAATGATGCCTTCATCGACGAACTTGTTCAGACACAGACTGACGCCCCTCCGGTGGGCGACGGTACCAATGCATATGAGAGACCTGCACAGGCCACGACCCAGGGCATCACAGCGGCGCAATACGACACAATGCAACCGCCACCGGGCACGAGCTTCCCCCGTCCCACCCCCGACGCTTTTGCACCCCCTCCACGTCGCAAGAATTCCACCACCAGTATTATTATTGACGGCGCAGCGCGCGGCGCACGCCCATACCAGATGCCCGACCGGCGCCTCGAGCCGGAGATCACGGCCACGGCCGACGGCGCCCTCAGGGTCACATACACAGACACCAATACATACTATGGTCGGCGCAAGGCACCCACGCCCCCGATTGATGTCATTGTCGACGACGACAGCCACGCCAGGACGCCCGACGGCCGAGCGCGCTCGCGAGCGTCCTCGGACGCATACAGTGACAACAGTATCATCTCAGTCACACAGATCCTTGACCCACGCGAGGCGCTGCAGGGCACGCTTCCCATGGAAGACCGCGATGTCGACATCCACGTCATGCCCCCGGACATGGTATTCGATACCCTGTACAGCATCGCACCACGCGCACTGCGCGAGGGGCAGGCCATCTGTCAGACCGCAATGCGCACCTGCATTCACACCCTTCTGTCCGCGCTCGACCTGCACCAGCAGCGCACAACGGGCCTCCCCTGGGGACACGCGGTGCCACCCGGGGCTCTCCTGCGCACCATTCGAGATGGAAGACAGGTCTGGGACACGTATCGCGAGGGCATCGACGCACACCTCACCACTTTTTTGCGCGAACTCCGCGAGGTGGAGGACGAGGAGCAGCAGGCGCTCGATGACACACGCGGACGTGTGCGCGGCAGGCCCCAGGCCGAGATCGGGGCCACACGTGCCGATCGCACACTTGCACAGCTGCTGTCAGTCATTGATAACATCCGGGCGCTCGGGGACAGGTTCCGCAGCAGCGTCACTCAGCGCCGCGGCGCTGCCCGTCAGAGCATGATCATGGCCTTCCGCGCCATCGAGGACGAGGTCCGCCTGCAGCACGGGCTTTTCTACAAGAACCTTGCCAGCGTCAGCAGCACCGTGGAAGCAGTGCGCATGCGCCACGCCAAAATCAAGCTTCAGAACGATCAGACTGCTCTCACCCTCGTTGAGCACGCTGCGGCCATGCGTGACCAACTTCACACTGTGCTTCTCTCCATGCTGCGCAGCGCAGGCGTGGCAGTGCCTCCACACCTGCCCGTCTGGTTGGCCTCGCTGCCTGATCCCCGCACATCATCAACAAAGCGCACGGGTGCTGGCGCGTGGCGGCCAGCCTTGCGCACCTTTCAGGCGGCCGTGCAGCGTGTCGACCACGTGCTCGAACTCATATGCCGTGCGCAGGGCAGCCCGGAACTGACCACGTTGGACGACCTGGGCGAGACCAGTGGTGCCATCGGGTCTCATATCAGTGACGTGGGCACCGGTGCAGGTGGTGGTGGCGGTGGCGAGGGCGAGGGCGAGGGCGAGGGTGTCTCTGCGCAGGCTACCATCCTCGCACTGCAGGCCAAGGTGCAACAGCTGCAGCAGGCGCTGGATCGCAAGTTCGACGAAAGCTTACAGATCTGCACGGCCGGTGGCGAGTGTCTCCAACGCCCGCGTGAGCCCTCCAGCCGCGGCGATAGCGTTATTGCACGCCTGGCCAGCATTCAGCACCACCGGGAGGCCATTGTTGGGCGACTCGCCCATGCGCAGCGCCGACTGGACGCAGCATTGACGCAGGCCCGGAACTCGGCGCGCAGCGCCATGGCCGCCGGCGCAGATTCGGGCATCCCGCCTCCTCATGCCACCACGGCCGGGCCACTGCGAACGGTCACGGCGCAGCTGCGGCACCTGCAGAAACAGCTTCTTCTCCAACTGAGTGCTGCGACGGAAACGTGGCAGGCCGCGCGCATTCTGGACGGCCGAATTTCAGTGGCTGCCGCCGAGGTCATTCACGAGCAGCTTGACATCCTCTCGGAGGAGCTCTGGGCGCAGTACGGCAAGATCCGAGAAATCTCGGCGCAGCTGCGTGAGCAGAACGACCGACGCTGGGAAAAACCAGACAGCATCCAGGATGCCAAGCGCACGCTCATGCAGTCGGCCAATGCCCTCACCACGCGCCTCGCCCACCAGGATACGGCCGACTTTGAGCTGGCGCGGGACGTCCTCGAGAGTGTACGTCGCGCCGAGGGGCACCGCATGCTGCTGATGAATATTGACCATGTGAATCGCACGCGCGAGATGGCCGACGAGCAGCTGACGCGGCTGACGCGGCTTATGCGCGATCTCAACCCGGAGGAGCCCGCAGTGCGCCCAGGACGCGCTATGGCGGGCGAGACGGCGCCTCGGGTGTCACGGGAATCTGGCAGAGAATAAGGTAATAACGGGATGGCGGCGTGTGACGATGGACCCGGTCGGTATCATGTAAATTGCAACAGACGTGTACCCTTGAGGAGACGAACCATTAAACAACGTTGACCTCTTCCACGCTTTGATGGCCACGCTTGTGGTTTTTGACAACCTCTACCCCGACAACCATGACTGGACACACACGTTTCACAATGTCACTAAGGTGCTCACCTGGATGCACCCGGATAACCAGCTTCCGGCACCCACACAAACGCTACTCAATTTTGTTCGTCCAAACATCGAGTTTCAAATCGCCGTGGGCACAACATACCACACTGCATTTCGCTCCGGCTACATTACGTTTTTGCCGGAAAATAACGGAGGTCCTGGTGATCCAAAATGCACATACACGTTTGAGACATATACAAATGACAACACGCAGGTGGAGAATGGACTCGTCATAGAATTGGACCGCACGCCGTCATCGTGCACTGTTCGATGGAAGTGACAAAACTCTTCACAACGGGGGAGAACGCTGGCGCAGTTGGCATTCATGGTGGATGTCGCAACCTGGCGCAGATGATCTTCACCGTCTTCCGTGCAAAAGCCACCCTCTCGCTCAAGTCTGGTTGCTCGGACATCTCGGATTGGCGCAGGGTGGTTGCGAGCGCAGGCCATGGAGAGGGCACCCTGCCGACACCAGTGTCCTCCTACACCATCGGCGGGCAGAGGGGCATTGCTCAGGTGGGCAGGAGCATACGCTGGCGCTAGTGGTGGGAACCAATGCAACAACGCGTTATTCCCACACTTACCCTCACCTTCACCAACATCATGCTTATTTTTGTTGCTGCATGTGTGGGCGCTTCTCGATCCAACCACTGCTAAAATAGCCCATTGATACACGTTTATTCTTCCTCAGCACAAATTACATGGGGGAGGGTGAGTAAAAACATTCACATTAGTTACCCCTTCACCGGGCCCATGACAACGCCCGAACCATGTCGTCTCGTTCGCACAGGCCTCTTTCCATCACACATTATCTCTATTCGTGCAGGGGACATCTCGACTACCGACGGGTCATCAACGGCACAGGAGCTCTACGCTGACATCCCCGGCGCCAAAGTTTTCCAATGTGCGCGTTCTGGCCGGCTCTGCGACAACGTCTTTGAATGTATGCTCTGCCGGCGTCGCTGCGGCCTCACCTCCTCCGACTACACACTGCCATGTATTACATGTGGTCACCACCTGTTTCGCAAGGTGCTGTTGCACGGCGAGCCGCGTGTTCTTCGCGCTATCTAGCAACACTGGGGGAGTGGGGGGAGGCGCGGACATTCCCACTCAAAAAATATCATCACCTGCGTTTTGTGGGTGCCTGAATCGACGCAGCCGGCTCACTCGCCATCATGACACCGAATTCCGACATTGACATGGGCCCATGGGGTCCGGACATGGACATGGGCAGAAGGCTGGGGGCGAACAACGGCGCCGTGGCAGATATCACACCGTTCGGCATGTCGACACGCGCGGCCATCTGAGACCACGCCTCCGGTTGCGGCGGCGCCTGAAAGTCAAGCGTGAAGCGCGTCTCGCCCCCACCCGTCACCATGTCGCTCACGATGGCTGCGCTCTCAAAGACCATGTCAATCAGAAATGCCATGGGTGCCACTGCGCGGAGAACGGGGAGCATCACCTGGCATATGACCGCGACAATCATACCATACACCTTTTCGACCAGCTCGGACGCATCCACCAGCCTCTGTTTGAGTGTTGTGAATCGCCGGTACATGTTCGGATAATCGTCACTCATCTTCATACTCTGCAGATAACCATCCATGTACGTTGCAATCAGGCCCGGCGCCCCTGTGCGCAGAAACGACACTGTGAGCAACGGAAACATCGAAAGGCTCATGCCATACGTCGACAGGAACACGTTCATCACCGTGGATCGCAGCAGGTACGCCAGCGTTCGGCACAGGTTGTCCGGCATAAATATGAGCGCCATGTCAATCACGCTGCCACCCCCTCGCCCACCCAAGAACGTCGGCACCGGCAGCTGTTGAAACACGTTTTTCGTCAGGTTTCCCCAAAGCTCGTTGTCATAATCCATGTTGACATGCTCGTTTCCCTGCATATTGCTGGGCAATAAATGTACCAGCTGTACGAATTCATCGGGCCCGTGGAGCTTGACGAACGCTGAAAGAACGCCGATAAACCCGTGGGCGTTCTGTACGTAGTTGTACACCTTGGCAAAGCCGGGGGGGATGCCAGGGATAAACTCGAGGGCTGCCTTCAAACCGATTTTGAAGAGCGTGAAGGATGTCCGCGTGTAGTCGCTGGAAAACGTGCTCCGTATGGTTTCCCCGTACATCATGTTCACAGTCGTCTGGTACACCAATGCAGCGTACTGCAGCATGCTCGCACCAAACACAGCAACCTTTGTCGCCAGGCCCGCGTTTTCTGTGTCCATACGCGCCCCAATCTTCACAAAGGTCACAATCACCGACGACGCCGCGCAACTCAGGTCTTGAAAGTCACCCATCCCGTTGCTAAACAGCCGTATGACATCAGCGGCCATGTTTCGGTATGACCCATCTTCGGCCCCCCCGGCCTCGTCCGACCCCAAGGTTGCGCCGGTGACATAGCTGAACATCCGGCTGAACATCCCTGGCTCCTCCTTTCCACTCGGCCCGGCAGACCCGGTCGCCGGCCCGCGGCCCTTCGTTGTCGCACCCACCACAAAGCAGCGCTTAATGTCCTGCGTAAACACAGATCGCAGAAACATAAAGAGCGCGCGCCCCAGGCTCTGCCCAGTCTTTCCCAACACAGTGCGCACGGCCATCCACATGCCGTCCCACGAGTTGAGCGTGTGGCCCAGCGCCATGAACTGAAACGCAAACGCAATCACCGTCCGGATCACCTTCACCAGCGCATACACCACCCAAAAGTCGCCCGGCGACCGCAGCAGCCGGTTCACAAACCGTACACTGCCGGCCAGCACAGGCAGCTGCTGTGACGCGTCCCAGGCCGACGCGCTGGCGCTGTACGCCTTCTGCGATGTCCAGTCCATCCAGGTATCGCGCCCGTCCCGCACATCCTCCCTCGGGTGCAGGTACTCGGCAAACGTCCGAATGGCCCGCGCATCGCGTCCATCAAACTCACCCTGCCGCTGCAGTGCCGCGACATCCAGTGTCAGCCGTCGCCACTGGCTGAGACGCTCCAGCGTGCGTCGGCTGAACATCTTTTCCACCACGGGTGTCCCGCTGTTGATCTCCTGGTACTCGTACAACGGGTTGAGAATCTTCCCCGCATATGCTCGCAGCTTCGCAGCGTCGCTCGGGTTGGCCAGCCGTGCCAGGGGCAGGCCTTCCTTTTTCGACAGGCGCGTAATTTCAGCCTGGACGTGGGCTGCAAGGCCCTCGGTGGAGAAACAATACGACGTGCCTTGACCACCCACGCTCTCCAGTGTGAACACCTCGTGTGCACGCTCGCTTGCGTACAACTGGCTGGGATCGCCACCCGTTGGCAGCGTCACCCAACAATCCTGACAGTGACAGCGCGAGGCCAACCCGCGCTTGTATCGAAATGTGCTGCCACCCTGTACCGTTTCGCCGTCGCCGGCGTAAAGTACATCACTGAGAACCTCGCGCACACACTCACGCGATGACCATCCCCACTTTCCGCACATGGGTGGAAGACTTCCCTCCACGCGGGACGTCACCCATGTGTGAAGCGTGTTGCGCTCCTCCGGTTTCAGCTCGCTCTGCAGCGCATCGATTGCGACTCGCACCTCGGCGGCACGCTCGTGAGATATAAAACGACTTCGCGAGATATCAATAAGCGTCTTCTCAAGGTTTGTCACGCGTACCCCTGATGCCCCAGCACCACGAAGCGGGACCTGTGCAGCCGCACCTTGCTTAACCTCGCGGTCAATGATCTTCTCGGCGGCCTGCTCTAGCATATCCTCCTTTTTAACTTCCGCAACTGGATTCAATTCGTTGAGCAGACGAAGGAGCTCTCGCCTCTTGTGCTCCGGGATGGGCCCGTTTGCAATGACAAAATCCAAGACGTCCCCTTCTGCGGACGGCGAGCCATCGCGTGGCACCGACGCTGGTTGGCTCGGAACGTTCCTTTCTTTCGTGCGGCGCTGACGACGCACCTTGGATCGCTCAGGCTGCGAGACCCTCTTGTGCGACGACGTCCGGCGTTTCGAAGAAGAATGCTCATGACGATCAGTATCATCCGATTCACTATGAGATACCCTATGATGTGATGATGTCTGGTGCTTGGACGGGTGTTTGTGATTTCGCTCGCGCTGATCATCCTCCCCATGGTCATCGCGATTATGCTCACCTTCGTCGCCACTCGTCGTCTCATCACTGTCACTGTTCTCATCACTATTCGTGCTCTCATCACTATCAGTGCTCTCATCACTTCCATCACTATCAGAGCCTTCACTTGAGACTGATTTCTTGTCAATGCTCTCCAGATCCGGTCGCTCATCATCAATGTTTTTTTCCTCTTCCTCCGGTGACATGAATAATTCATTCTCATCGGCACTCTCTCTCTCGGACATTATGACACTTGTTCGAGCGAAGGAACATTTACTTTCATTCATGTGTGCATCATACACGCGCACGGGTAATGATGGTGTTCAGAGTGAGAGTCCGACACATATTGGTGTTTTTCGGATCTTTGTCCGCACTGTCTGTCCGCGACTTCACGGGGTGAACTTGCGGACATACCCCCCCTTTTTTATATTTTTTTCGAAAAACTTTAGA